>Ga0255769_10002766_pt1 | contig 18428 bp, 17 predicted proteins | sample 041ome_9_FD_179637 | JGI IMG/M metagenome (GOLD analysis project Ga0255769, IMG submission 179637) | Coastal salt marsh microbial communities from the Groves Creek Marsh, Skidaway Island, Georgia - 041413US metaG (version 2) | ecosystem: Environmental > Aquatic > Marine > Intertidal zone > Salt... | reverse complement strand
ATCAATTCCTGACCCCGTTTTAGCGTTAACAGCGTAAAATCTTCAAGAGATGCTGGTCGTGCAAAACGGTTAGACTCGAGGATAAGACCGAGTAAGGCTACCTTTGGTTTGTGCTTGGTCATTTGGTTTATTTTTACGGCCGCTGGACTTAAAACTATCAAAAGTCTAGGCAATTGATCACCTAACATCAAACCAACAATAGCCGATGTGTTTTTTCAGCCCTCAAAGATGGGTTTATTTGCCGGATCGGGCAGGCTATGTTTTTGATCATCGGCTCATGACGCAGAAAGCGCACGCAGATGAAACGGAAAATCGACGGGATCATTCCTGTTATGCTGACGCCCTTTGATGATAATGGGGCAATTGACTGGGACGGCCTTGGGGCACTCATTCACTGGTATCTGGCCAAAGGCGCCGAGGGGCTTTTTGCGGTTTGCCAATCATCCGAAATGCAATTTCTGTCGTTGGCAGAACGCACTGATATTGCCGAATTCACCGTAAAAACCGTCTCGGGGCGCGTTCCTGTTATTGCATCGGGGCATATTGCGGATACCCCGCCAGATCAGGCGGCTGAATTACTGGCTATGGCGAAAACTGGAATTGATGGTCTTGTCCTTGTTAGCAATCGCCTCGTTGGCAACGTCGATGGGAAAAATGACAGGTTCCATTCCTTTCGAGCGGCGCTTGGGGCTGTTACTGCCAGCCTGCCGCGCGATTTACCCCTTGGTTTATATGAGTGCCCGGCACCGTTTCGTCGATTACTAACGGATGACGAGATCAAATTTTTGGCTGATGACCCGCGCTTTGTGATGATCAAAGACGTGTCTTGCGACCTTGATATTGTGACGCGCCGACTTGGGCTTGTCAAAGGATCCGGCCTTGCGATCAATAATGCCAATGCGGCAATTGCGCATGATGCCTTTAAGGCAGGCGCCAATGGATTTTGTGGCGTATTCAATAATTTTCATCCAGATCTATACCGCTGGCTGAGGGATGAAGGCCCATCTAACGCTGATTTGGCCGATGCGTTGGCGGTATATTTGGCGCTGGCCGCGTCAACCGAATATATGGGCTATCCAAAATTGGCTAAATTATATCATCAGCGTCTTGGAACCATTGAGAGTGCCTTCAGCCGCGCCGTACCAGAAAATATCGTCGAGAAATTCTGGGCACTTGATGCCGTCCTTGAAAAAATTGAAATGGGCGGCGCGCATTATCGGTCCAAGATTTCAGATTTGCGAAAACACCCATGACGGTGGCGGTATTTGGATCGGCCAACATAGATCCAATATAGATATTGCGTTCACCGTCAAGAAATTGCCAACCGGCGGCCAAACCATTCATGCGCTCGGGCAAAATTTCAATAGTGGCGGCAAGCGCGCTAATCAGGCCGTTGCCCGGCAGCAGCATCAATACCCGCGCGCAAAGGTTGACGCGTTTTTGAAAACAGGGCGAACAATTTCTTAGGGCGGGGCCCTAGCCTTTTAAATATGATTACCTCAAAGCGGGGGGAGCAATCACCTATTCCCCGGCATTACATATATTCAAGCGTATGGGTTAACCCGTTCATAATATGCTGTGTCAGCAATTTTGTTGCGGCATCGCCATCTCGCGCCAGCGCAGCGTCAAACAGGGCTTTATGTTCTTCGCGCGCCACCTCGCCGCGATAGGTCAGCACCAATATTTGATAACGAAGGTATTTTCCAAATAATGTTGCATGAAGCCCAAGCAAATTAGTGGAATTACACGCGCGGATGAGGGAAAGATGGAACTGCCAATCATATTCCTTCCACGTTTCCAAATCTGCGTCATTTCGTGCCTTCATCAGCGCTTCAGCAGTGCTGAGTTTGTGATAAGCACCGGCGACATCAGCCTCCCAATCATCATCACCTTTTTGTAAGGACTCACGTAATGCGTGGCACTCAAGCAATACCCGCAAATTCGCAATCTCATTCAAATCGTCAGCAGATACCGGGCTAACAAAAAAGCCGCGCTGTTCAGCTGCCGAGACAAACCCCTCACTCGTCAATCTATTGAGCGTTTCACGCAAGGTTGACACGCTGGCAGCATAGTCATCTTTCAATGTCTCCAGCTTCAGCTTGGCACCCGGCTTTAGCTTGCCGAATATGATGTCATGCTTGAGTCTTTCATAGGTTGCATTTGCGACAGTATTGTGCGGCGCGCTACCAAGAAAGTTAAGTTTACCATTAACGTTACGCATCAGGTTCCTCAATTACAGTCACAAAAACCGTTGGCATCTTAGATTATCTTGAACCAACATTTTGATTAATCCCATACATATCACATAAAAACCTTGATTCTACAAAATATATGATATTATGTTTTTTATATGATATTTTTTAGATTATATGATGCAAACATATGCGTCCTTTGTCGAGGGCGCTGTCAATGACAACGGTTTCCGAGCAGTCAGTCAGTGACCTGTTATCTACGTCCCGCGCAAAAAAAGACGCTACTGGCGAGCGGCTGCAATTGGCAATCGTGGGAATGGGACTGGTTGGTCGGCGCCATGCCGCCGCCATGAGCGAGGTCAACGAGGTCGAGATATGTGCTGTTGTCGATTCTGACGATGCCATCACCGCGCAAACGGCAAATGCTGGCGTTAACAGCTATAGTGACCTTGCCGCGATGATCGAAACAGTAAGGCCTGATGGGATTATTCTCTCCACCCCGACAAATCTGCATCATTCACAGGCGCTGGCTTGCGTTGAGGCCGGCATTCCGGTGCTGATCGAAAAGCCGATTGCACATGACCTTGCAGCAGCGCGGTCGATTGTCAAAAAATCTGATGCTTTGGATGTGCCCGTCATGGTCGGTCATCATCGCCGGTTCAATCCAATCATTCAGAGGGCGAAAGACGCGCTAAACCGTGGCTTGATTGGTCAAATCCGTGTTGTTGATGCGAAATGCTGGTTCTTCAAACCTGACGATTATTTTGAGACCGCCCCATGGCGCAAAATCACCGGGGCAGGCCCTGTTGCGGTCAATCTTGTGCATGATATCGACCTGTTACGCTTTTTTTGCGGCGAAATTATCGAGGTCCAAGCCATCCTGTCACCGTCGGCACGCGGCCATGATATCGAAGATGTTGCAGTGGCAATATTTAAATTCAAGACCGGCGCATTGGGCACAGTGAGCGTTTCGGACAATGCTGTATCGCCATGGAGCTGGGAGGCGACGTCGGGTGAATACCCCATCTACCCCTTTACCGGACAGAGCGCCTATCAAATCGGCGGCAGTCGCGGCGCGTTGTCAGTTCCCGACTTAAAAATCTGGCAGCATGACGGCGAGCCTGATTGGTGGTCACCAATAAATCAAACAGCCCTTTCGGTTGTTATGTCGGACCCGTTGATTAACCAGATTAGGCATTTTGCTGCGGTAATTCGCGCCGAGGTCAAGCCGCTGGTTTCAGGGCATGAGGGCCTTCGCACACTCGCTGTCATCGAGGCGATGCGCGAGGCTGCAAAAACTGGCAGGACGATTTGTCCCGCCGATTTGGTTGCTATCGATGAACCGGTAGCAAAAGAAAACATGCATTTTACTGCTGAGGCAGGGGCGCATGTTAAAGCTGATAAAGCTTGGACTAACCCGGCGCCATGACCGGCGTCAATTGATCACTTCAGGAGGAAAACATGTTTACTAAAATCAAACGTCGTACCGCACTGGCGGCTATGGTGGCGTTCGGCCTAATTGGCGGCGTATCGGCAAACAGTCACGCCGCGGATATGACATTTACTTTGGCAACTTCAGCATCTGAGACTGATATGCGGTCGGTGGCGATGCGTGAGGTTTTTGCACCAATGGTCGCCAGCTTTGCTGACTATAAAGCAGGCTATAACGGATCCCTATTTGCTCAAGGTACCGAACTTGAGGCTATTAGCCGTGGGAACGTAACCATGTCGATTGCGTCTGCACAGGAGCTGGCACAGTTCTTCCCAGAATTCTCAATCTTTGCAACGGGCTATGTACATCAGGACGCAGCGCATCAGGTTCGCGTTTTCAATAACCCGCTGATGGATGAGTTCAAGAAGAAGGCCGAGGATGAGCTTGGCGTCAAGCTGTTGTCGGTAATGTATCTTGGGCGTCGTCATGTAAATCTGCGCTTTCCGCGTAGCGAAAAGAATATCATGACGCCATCTGATCTGGCTGGTGTTAATTTGCGGATGCCTGGCACTGATGCATGGCAGTTCCTTGGCAAGGCGCTTGGTGCTTCACCGACGCCACTTTCATTCAACGAGGTTTACACCGCGCTTTCCACTGGCGCCGTTGATGGACAAGACAATCCGTTGCCAACTGTGGTCGACAAGAAATTCTATGAAGTCACGAAACAGATTTCTTTGACATCGCATCTCGTTGACTTGAACTATATTGCTTTCTCAAAGAAGACTTGGGATGGATTGAGCGCAGACCAAAAGCTTGCAGTGCAGCGTGCAGCTGATGCAGCGGCGGCTTATGGCCGGCTAAAGCAGCTGGACAAAGAGAACAACTTGGCCGAGTTTATTAGAAGCCAAGGTGTGGAAATTTACACGCCAGACCTAAAGGCTTTCCGCGAGCATGTTCAGGCACAATATGCTGGCAGCGAGGTGGCAAAGAGCTGGCCTGCTGGTGTGCTTAACAAGATCAACGCTCTGGGGAATTAGATCTGATCATAGAGGGTGTGGGGGAGCACATGTTTTCAAAATTGAGAAATGCTCTCACCCGCATCGCTGAATTAGTCACCGCCACATTGCTGGCGGTGATTTTTATCACGTTCCTTTTACAAATTTTTACCCGCTATGCTCCAAAGATCGCTTGGCTGTCACCATCAGGTGCTATCGAGGCTTGGATGGTGTCATTGGTGCCAATTGGCTGGACGGTCAATTTGATTTCCCTATTTTGGGTATGGCTGATTTTTATTGGCTGTTCATTCGCCCTCAAAGACCGTGATCACGTCACTTTTGATGTTTTTTATAATGCTGTCCCCTTGCCGTGGCGACGTGTTTTCAGGCTTGTCACGATTAGCGTGCTGATTGGTGTTTTTGCCTATGCGCTAGGGCCGACTTTTGAGGCTATTTTTGGCAGCCGTCTTATGGAATTGAAGAAAATCCAGACGCTCAGCCTGCCGATCACCGGCGAGAGAATTCCCATCAAATGGCTGTTTGCCCCGGTTGTATTATTTATGTTCGTGACCATCTTGCGATCCGGCGCGCGGCTTTATTGTTTATTTCGTGAAATGGGCAGCGATAAGGCTGGAAAACAAGCTGGAATATCGCGCGATAATGGCGGGCTATCGTGAGTTTTGAGCTTCTTATCGGCACTCTAACTCTGTTTGGCAGCGCCGCGCTTGGTTTGCCGGTTGCCTTTGCCATTCTGCTTGGCGTCTTGGTCTATCTTGGTATTGCCGGACAGGATTTGGCGATTGCCGGTGAAACCATGGTGCAGCGTCTATTTGACGGGTTCCTGTTATTGGCGGTTCCTCTGTTCATCGTTTCGGCAAATATTATGAATGCCGGATCAATTTCAGACCGGCTATTGAACTTCTGTGTCGCCATTGTGGGTCGGTTTCGCGGTGGCTTGGGGCATGTCAATGTTGTGACAAGCCTGATTTTTTCAGGGATGTCAGGCTCGGCGGTTGCTGATGCGGCTGGCATCGGTCGGATCATTATCGACATGATGCAAAAGAGTGGCGGATATAGCCGAGGATATGCAGCGGCAATTACCGCCGCCACCGCCACCATTGGCCCGATCATCCCACCATCAATACCGATGGTTCTTTATGCGCTGGTCTCAAACGCATCAATCGGCAGCCTGTTCCTTGCCGGAATTATCCCGGGTCTGTTCATGGGCGGGGTGCTTATGGCAATCAATGCCGTGATCTCGCATCGTCGCAATTTCGGATATGAGGCGCCGGTACCGCTTGCCAAAATTCCGGGGATAACCGTGCGGGCAGCGCCTGCCCTATTGATGCCGGTGATCCTTTTAACGGGCATTTATTCCGGCGTTACAACCCCTACCGAAGCGGCAGCAATTGCCGCGCTTTACGCGCTGATTGTCGCGGCTGGCCTTTATCGGGCGTTAAAGGTGAAAACGCTTATCGAGGTTTTTGTCGAGTCGGCGCGCTCGGCGGCCTCGGTTGGCCTGGTGATCGGCGCGTCAATGATTTTGACCTATGTGGTAATCCAAGAAAATGTGCCGCAAATGATTTCGGCACTTTTTGCAGGCGCTGAGATCAGCCCGCTTGCCTTTATGCTGCTGGTTAATTTGCTGGTCTTGCTTTTGGGTTGTGTACTGGATGCAACCGTCATTATTCTGGTGATTGTGCCATTATTCATTCCCACTTGTACGCAATTGGGGATCGACCTTGTTCATTTCGGCGTGGTGATTGTAGTGAATGCGATGATCGGGCTAATCACCCCGCCATACGGAATTTTATTGTTTGTTATTAGCGCCGTTACGCAGATCCCACTGAACGAGATCATTGGCGAAATTTGGGCATTTTTGGCTGTGCTGCTGACCGCCCTTCTGGTGATGATTATGTTTCCGGAGATTGTATTATGGCTGCCGCGGGCATTAGGCTATTAAGGGGACGCCATGCCAGCGAACGCCATAATAGGGGGAACAGGTCTGATGCGGACGGTAAAACTTGGTTTGATCGGCGATAACATCCGCTCATCAAGCGCGCCAGCATTACACCAGATTGCCGCTGCCCAACACGGCATTGATCTTAGCTATGAGCTGATTATTCCAGCCGAGAGACAGCTTGATTTTGACTCTGCCTTAAATTTTGCGCGTGATGGCGGCTTTACTGGGGTTAATGTGACGCTTCCTTACAAGGAACGCGCTTTCGGCTATGTCGATATTGATGATGCGGCGCTCCGGCAATTAGGGTCGGTGAATACGATTTGTTTTGGGCCTAACGGTTTGACCGGTGCGAACACCGATTTTACCGGATTTTTAAAATGCTATCGCGCCGCACGTGGTAATCAAAAAGCAGGTCGTGTGTTATTGATTGGTGCTGGCGGGGTAGGACGGTCAATCGGATTTGCGCTAACCCAACTTGGTGCCAGCGCTTTACATGTCATCGATAAGGACCAGCAGAAAACGGCAAACTTTGTGAAAGCGATAAGCCAATTTGTGCCTGACCTCGCAGTCGTGGCAGATATGACAAGGCCGACAAGATTTGACGCATTGGTCAATTGTAGTCCGGCCGGAATGGACGGCTATGGTGGGTTGCCGTTGCCTGAGACCATGATCCCAGCAGATTTGGACTGGGCGTTTGACGCTGTATATCAGCCAGTGGAAACGCCCTTCAAACAAACGATAGAGGCACGCGGTGTCCAGTTTATTTCGGGATTTGAGTTATTTTTTCACCAAGGCGTTGACGCGTTTTCGATTTTTACAGGATTTGATGTGAAGGATGAGGTGGCGCTTAGGGATGTTTTGTTCAAAAGAGTTTGTACCGGAGCCCTGTCATGAAAACTTCAATTGCAACCGTTTCACTATCAGGTGATTTACGGCAAAAACTTGTGGCGATTGAAAATGCCGGCTTTGACGGTATCGAGATTTTTGAGCAGGATTTTATCGGTTTTGATCTGCGCCCCACCGATGTTCGCAAGATGGTTGCTGATCATGGTCTTGAAATTACCCTTTTTCAGCCATTCAGAGATTTTGAAGGATTGCCGCAAGGCCCACTGCGTCAACGCGCTTTTAACCGGGCAAAACGCAAATTTGAATTGATGTGTGAACTTGGGGTTGATCTCATGCTGGTTTGTTCATCAGTGCATCCAGCTGCTCTTGGCGGCATAACACGTTGTGCTGATGATTTTGCCGAGCTTGGCGATATGGCAAGCTGCTTTGATATCAAAGTTGGCTATGAAGCATTGGCATGGGGACGATTTATTTACGACCATCGTGACGCGTGGGAAATTGTGCGGCGCGCCGATCACCCCAATATTGGTTTGATTCTCGACAGTTTTCATACCCTTGCCCGCAAGATTGATCCCGACAGTATTCGCTCTATTCCGGCGGATAAAATTGCCTTTGTTCAATTGGCTGATGCACCGGCTATCGATATGGATCTGCTCTATTGGTCTCGGCATTTTCGCAATATGCCCGGGGAAGGTGATCTTAATCTTGATGGATTTATGGATGCGGTTCATGCGACGGGATATGAAGGGCCAATATCGCTGGAAATATTTAATGACCAGTTCCGGCGCGGTAACGCCGAAATTGTCGCAAAGGACGGTTACCGGTCTTTAATAAATTTGATGGACGGGATTCGCAAACGGACAGATTGCCCAGCACCGCATTTGCCAATGCTGCCAGACCGGGCACATCTAACCGGCATTCTCTATATCGAGTTTGCCTGCAGTGAAACCGATGCATCCCTGCTCGAGGCGAAACTGAGACAAATGGGGTTTACCCTCGCTGGACATCACAAATCCAAACTTGTTAAGCGGTTCCAGAATAATGATGTTAATATTCTGCTGAATAGTGACCCGGCGGGACGCTCGTTTGAACGCGTTCAAAAACGCGGCCCTGTTGTTAGCGAAATTGCCCTGACGACAAATAAAGCCGAGGCTGGCTATGAGCGGGCGACGTCACTTGGTGCCGTGCCCGTCGCGATACCGTATCAAAATGGTGAAAGCGCAATGCCCGCTGTTTGCGGGGTTGCAAGCAGCTTGATCCGGTTTGCTGATCGCCAGATTAATGTGTGGGAAGCTGATTTTGATGCAGTTCCAGAAACGCCCTCTACAGCCTCTCCGTTAAAACGGTTTGATCACATTGCGCAGACCATGTCCTATGATGAGATGCTAAGCTGGAGCCTCTTTTACACGACGATATTTGCGATGCACAAATCGCCGATGGTTGATGTTATTGACCCTGATGGCATTATCAAAAGCCAGATCATCAGGTCAGATGATCGATGTGTTCAGTTAACGCTGAACGGCAGTGACGCCTTTCGCACCAGTGCAAATAATTTTCTGGCTGAAGGGGTTGGTGCGACAGTCCAACATATCGCCTTTCAAACTGATGACGCCGTTGCACTTGCAATGACCATGGTATCATCTGGCTTTGACATTTTACCCCAAACTGAAAATTACTATGCAGACCTCGCCGCCCGATTTGAACTTTCTGACGAGTTCACTGCGCAAATCCAAAGTTTAAATATCCTTTATGACGAAGATGAAACCGGGTGCTTTTTGCATTTTTATGGCCTTAGTTTTGGCAATGGCTTGTTCTTCGAATTTGTTCAACGCATGAAAAATTATACCGGTTTTGGCGCGCCGAATGCACCGTTCAGATTAGCGGCGCAGCGCCGTCAGACAGCCCTATGCTCTTGAGACCAAATGAAGCACCGATTGATGCCAAAATTCCCCATGACAACCAGTCAGGGCAGTCCTCACATTTAGATTAAAATGACACGTTACAAGGTTCAATAGAAATGATCCCAACCAAATACACCCAACTAACGTTTGGCTTTTTCCTATCAATCTTTATGTCTTGCGTTGTCTCAGGTGTCTCAGTCTTGAACACAACTGGATTGATTGATGGATTTTTAAACCTGTGGATGACCGCTTGGTTCAAAAGCTGGATTGTTGCATTCCCAACCGTCCTTGTTGTCGCGCCATTAACTAGGCGTCTCGTCAGCAAGCTAGTTATAGACTCAAATAAATGACACGCTGCTAAAGACTTAGCGTCAAGCAGGGGAAAAACTGATACCATAGCCCTCAAAGCTCGCCCCAGTAACCATCTTAGTCTCACGACTTCAAAAAAGGGGGCTAAAGGGTCGGTTGTTAGTTGTTGTTTTTTAAAAAGCCAAACCATACGCTTTTAAACATAGACACAGCTTTTCTATGGGGATAACGAAAATGTTTGAAAACTTCCACCAAGCAAAAGTTCAAACGACTGACCCTGAAGTCTCTATTAACCTTCGCTACGGTGGAGGTGGCCCACCGATACTTCTGCTCCATGGCAACCCTCTGACCCATGTCCACTGGCACCTTGTTGCCCCACGCTTAGCTGAGAAGTTTACCGTGGTGGTTCCTGATCTTCGGGGGTACGGAGACAGTAGCAAACCGCGTGGCAAGGCAGACCACTCAAATTATTCCTTTCGTCGCATGGCTCAGGATCACATTGATGTCATGGCGCAACTTGGTTTCGAGGAGTTTTGCGTCGCCGGCCATGACCGTGGTGGTCGCGTTGCGCATCGCATGGCACTCGACCACCCAAAGGCAGTTCAGAAGCTAGCTACGTTCGATATTCTTCCGACGCACTATGTTCTGAGCAACACAAGCTGGCGATCTGCTTTAAATTCCTATCATTGGTTTTTCATGGCACAGCCATATGACATCCCCGAAAAACTGATTGGGGGGCGGGAAGATTATTATATTTTGAAAAAGCTAACTAAGATGGGCATTGGCAAAGGTGGCTTTAGCGAAGAAACATTGGCTGAATATGCACGATGCTGCACACCAGAAAACATCCATGCTGTTTGCGAGGATTATCGAGCTGGGGTTAGTGTCGACATGGAGCATGATAAGTTAGACCACGATGCAGGTCGTGTGGTCACTTGTCCAACAGCTGTTTACTGGGGTGCGCACAGTCACACTGAGAAATTCTTCGATCCCAATATCGCCTGGCCCCAATATTGTAACAACATTGTAAAGATGAAAAAGCTAGATTGTGGACATTACCCAGCAGAACAAGTGCCAGACGATGTTTTCAATGAACTAGTTAATTTCTTTTGAGTTACTTCAATTCGACTTCAATGAAGCTATACGGCCCATCGTTGTTGTTAATGATGTTGTGTTCAACACCCACTGGACGAACGTAGCTTGCCCCCACGGTCAATTTGTTCTCAATAACAGAGCCATCTGGCATTTCTGCCGTCAAAGTGCCATCAGTCAAAGGCACTACTACATAATCCATCTCGTGCCTATGCCACCCTGTTTCCGCCCCTGGTGAAAAGTCCCATCGGGTCACTTTCACTTTGCCGTCATCAATTTGAACGGTTGGTTTTGCTTTTTTACGCTTCACGGCTTCGCCTCCTTAAGCTATCGACGGCACTAACGAAAACCCTAACTCAAAAGCGCCTCTTCAAACAACCTACGCATCCTAGGTGACGGAAGATAAAGGGTGATTGGCTCTCCTCTCCTGACCCTAGACCACCATACCCACTGTATTAGCTCAGTGAGAGCATAGGCGTCACTGACGGCCAGTCTTTGCGCTGGTCTTGTTTTGTGGCAAAGTTTTAGGATGAAAACTGACAATCTAGAAAAGCAGGTTAAGTTGCTGAGCATTCTCGTCGACGGGTGCAAGAAGCATCCTGCGTACAGAGCTATTCGCCCAGCTACGGGTCGTTGCCAGCCTTGTGTTGATATGTGGCAGGCAAGACAGGAACTGGAAGAGCTAAACAAATGACTATCAAAGTAGCCATCATTGGGTTGGGTATAATGGGACAGCGGATGCTTACCCACATGCGTCTTCATCCAGAATTCGAGCCAGATTATTTATGGGACCCAAAACAATCTGCTTGCAAACAAGCCATCTCTTTAGACTCCCAATCTCAAATCATGGAAAGTGCGAGCCATGCCATAAAAAACGCAGACCTCGTTTATCTGGCATGTCCACCGGCCTCCCGGGAAGCGTATGCCCTTGAAGCGGCAGCAGCAGGGAAAGCCCTGTTTCTTGAAAAACCCTTTGGCATCAACCTTGAAGAGAGCCAGAGGTTGTTTGACCGCCTAAACGCCTTCACTGTTCCGGTGGCTGTCAATTTCACCCAGGCATCAGGCGTAGCCTTATCGGAGTTGCTGGAGGCAAACGCAAAAGGAGAGATGGGTAAATTGGTTGGTGTCGATATTGTTGTGACCTACCCTAATTGGCCTCGTGAATGGCAAAAAGGCGCAGATTGGTTGCGGTTTCGTGCTGAGGGTGGCATGACCCGCGAAGTGATTTCCCATTTTCTCTTTTTCACCCAAAGGGTCTTGGGGCCCTTATCGCTTGTTTTTGCGACGACGACATACCCCGATGACCCGTCTTTGTGTGAAACTGGTGTCCTGGCAAGGCTTGAATCGGAAACAGGGCAAGCTGTTTCTATCTTGGCGACCGTGGGTGGCACTCAACCAGACAGACAGGAATTTACCGTCAAAGGAACCAAAACGAGCCGCCGCATTGTTGATTTTCATAAAGATGCAGTCAGTGGCGGCGGCGATTTCATTGCCTTGCGCGAACCACCCAAAGACCCGCGAGCCGAGAGTCTTAAAGCACAACTCAACAATTTGGCACTTCATTTCTCGGGCAAACCTAATCAACTTGCAACTATGGATGAGGCTTTTCGCGTACAAAAACTTGTGGAGGGCATACTTGCGCAAACACTTTAATGGCGCGCCATGGCCCCTTCTAGAAGCGGGTTTGTAAATCTCTACAATGAGGAATAATACCACTCTCATAGGATTAGCTGTCCCGTCGTTGGGTTATTGGAAGGCTTGCTATGACTGTGGCGCTTCACTCACGGCTAGCCTTTGCGCTGGCCTTTTTTTGTGGCACCATTTTAACAGAAAAAGGAGGTAAGAATGCCAAAAGGGTACATAGTGGTTTCCTACAGAGAAGCCCCAAATGAGAAGAATCTCAGCAACTATGCGCCAAAAGCTCTAGAAGCTATGAAAAATGCCGGTGCTAAATTTATAGCTAGGGGGATGCCGGTGGCTACGTTTGAAAATGGTATTGAGCAACGAACTGTAATAGCAGAATTCGATAGCACTGATTTGGCCCGCGCGGCCTTCACCAGTGATGCGTATAAGGCAGCATTCGCACTTCTGGGGGATGTTGAGCGAGATGTCCGAGTAATCGAGGGCTTGGATTAAACTTTAACTCAAATACAGACATATTTGTGCTAACGAATTTTGAGCAAAACAGTTTCTGAATGAGACTTGTTCATCGACGGCGTCATTTTAAATCTCTTCTAATGCCGGAAAGTTTGACTCTATGAAGCAAAAACCATTGAGCCAAGGAAATTCCATCAGCGTTTTTCTCAATGAATTTTTAAATGCTTTTGTTGCTTTTCTTTTTGCAGCATCCGCACCTGTAGCGATAATCATAAGCGTATCTCTCGGTTCAGGCCTGAGTGAGAGTGACATTGGCTCTTGGATATTTGCCGTATTTGTCTTTAATGGCTTCTTAAGCATTGCAATGTCTGTGAGTTACAGGCAGCCACTCGTCTTTCTTTGGACCATACCTGGTGCAATATTAGTTGGCACTGCATTGAACTCTATTTCCTTTGAAGAAGTTATTGGAGCATACATCCTTACAGGCGCTTTACTGCTGTGTCTTGGTTTGACTGGTTGGGTCAAGAAAATTATGGACTGGCTTCCGATGCCAATCGTAATGGGTATGGTCGCCGGTGTATTTGTGAGTTTCGGACTTGACTGGATTAGAGCGTTTGAAGCCGACTTTTTTCTTGTCTCGGCAATGTCATTGACCTTCCTTGCAGTTATCGCACTTAATCGAATGCCTCTTTTACTTCCACCAATGATTTATGCGCTGATAGTTGGAGTCATAATAATTTTTGAGCGGCAAGGTTTCGAGACTGGTGAATTCCCGTTAACCGCCTTTATTGTTACACCAAAAACTTACATTCCTGAATTCTCAATGTCAGCAACTCTAGAACTAGTCGTGCCTCTTGCTGTAACAGTTATTGCGGCTCAAAATGCTCAGGGCATTGTTGTACTTAAAAATGTTGGTCACAACCCGCCAGTTAATACAATCACTTCGTACTGTGGATTTATGTCCCTATTCACAGCACTTTATGGTGGCATCTCAACCTGCTTAACGGGCCCTGTGAATGCTATCCTTGTATCAAGCAATAGGCCAGATGCGCATTGGATTTCTGCTGTATTTTTGGGAGTTTTTGCAATCTTATTTGGTCTCACTGCTCCAACAGTAACAAACATTCTGATTGCAGCTCCACCAGCATTTCTTGCCACTCTTGCCGGCCTAGCCCTATTGAAAACACTTCAAGCCGCTTTCTCTGGTGCTTTTAGCTCAAGTCACCCAATGGGGGGGCTAATTGCATTTTTAGTCACATTAGGTGAAGTTCCAATGCTAAATATTGGCTCGCCTTTTTGGGGCCTTGTTTTTGGAGCAATTGTTAGCTTTGTGATGGAAAGAAAGTCATCTAATTGAAAGAAAGAGAGCGAAGGAGATTTCAGTATATTACTTACAATTTCCCAATCCAATATGAACCATTGCTACAGCTTGGATAGTAACCAGACTGCCTTTGCGCTGAACTGTTTTTGTGGCAAGCTTTTCCTTTGAAACCAATGCTGACAGATAAGTAATTGAACTCTAATAAAATCAGCTTTCATTGTGATGTGTTAGTGGTTGGCGGTGGGCTCGCTGCACTCTCTGCTGCAATCAGCGCGGCAGATAGTGGAGCGACTGTTCTTTTGGTTAACAAAGGTATAACTGGAAAATCTGGCTCCTCGGCCAAGGCTGCTGGGATTTTAGCTGCAGCTTTTGGTCACGGTGACTTAGAAACCCGCCCCATTCTGGATAATCCTGAAAAGCACGCTCGTGACACATTGGAAGTTGGTTATCACATAGGTGACCCTGAACTCGTAAGATTTATTACCGAGCAAGCAACCTCAGCAATACCTTGGCTAGAGAGCTTAGACGTTGAATTTAGCCGAGCAGAAGATGGCGGCTACGTTCAGTTAAATGCCCCAGGGAACTCCTGCCCAAGAGCCGTTTCAGCAATTGGAGGTGGCCAAGCGATTGTGTCAGCTTTGCTCCATCAAGCAAAAGCTCGGGGTGTGATGTTTTTGGATGAGACAATTGCAAGAGACATTAAACCAATCGAGAAGGATAAGTTTATAGTCACGCTTCAAGGTCGCCAAATGACTACTATTGCTGCTGGCGCCGCTGTTCTGGCCGCGGGAGGTGCTACAGGTCTTTTTCCAACTGTTAGTGGCGACGAAGGCAATATCGGCACTAGCATAATGCTTGGCTATGATACCGGGGTGGCACTCAAAAATTTAGAATTTATAGAATTCACGCTTATCTATCGGGTTAAATCTAAAATACTTCGTATTGCAGGAATGGCTCCGTTTCTATCAAGGGGCGGAAAGCTATTGAACAGCTTTGGAGAAGACCTCTTTGGGCTTTATTTTCCAAATAAAAGGTCTGAACAAGTCGGGCGCGCTGAAATTCTGCGATTGGTTGAACAAGAAATATTCGCTAACAAAGGACCAATTTACCTCGATTGCACTCACTTTTCAGAGGTGACTTGGCAAGAGTTCGAGGGCAGTCAAGGCAGCACAACCTTGGATAAGTTGACCGAAGCTGGCTGTGACTACCGAACCGAAAAGATAGAAGTTATACCTGCCGCCCACTCTGTTCTGGCGGGCATTGAGATAGACACTAATGGTCAAACCACAATACCGGGTATTTTTGCTGCTGGAGAGAATGCAACAGGCATCCACGGTGCTGGCCGGCTAAGCGGGAATGGCCTGACGGCCTGTGTGGTTATGGGCCGAACCTGCGGCAAAAACGCCAGCGGATATGCCAAGAATGCGCGGCACCAGCGTAAGAGTGTTGTGACACAAACACCCGCCAGCTTTGAGCAATTAAAAAAATCCTTGAGTATTTCTTCAGGGCCAATGCAGCCCTCAAGCTCGAAGAATGAGATTCGGACGCTTAAAGATAGGGTTAAAAATATTGTGGGCAACAATTTGGGCATTATTCGAAGTGAGCTAAGCCTGACTGAAGGTCAAAAACAGCTCTCCAACTTGTGGCTTGAAATTAAAGACTTTGATGAGCAAAACAGAGACGTCTTCGAGTTAAAGCAAATGGTGCGTTTGGCGAGTCTTATGACGAAGGCAGCTTCTCAGCGTGCCGAAAGTCGAGGCGTTCAATTTCGGTCTGACTTTGACAAGCTGGATAATGCTTGGGCGAGGACTCAAACACTTGTTAAAAGACCCTCTCACTCTTGCTAATCCTGTCTGGGGCAGTCTCCAATTTTACATTGACCTTTGGTGATTTTCTGAGTGAAGGCCAACTGTGGGAGCTGGGTAGAATTTGGACGTACCTAGCCCGTTAAAGGCTAGGACTGTTCTGACCTTCGGAGCCATTCGGTCGTTCAGACCATCTGATATAGCGTCACCTCTATCGAGGTTGAGAGCGGTTACGCGGTCTCCTCATTATGCGCTGCTGTATAACGCAGGAACACTGATTAGCCAGCCGAGCGGTTCTATTTTTATTCGGCTCTGGCGTCACAACAAATAACTAGCTTTCAAATATCCAATCCCTAGTTCTCTCTATCGCCAGAGTGGTGAATGCAATCTCTCTTATGACTGCTATGACTGATATGACGCCAGACCATCATAGGTGCAAAAGATCCTCTCGGTCCGCTGTCCAATCTGCATTCGGTATTTTAGTAGTCAGCGCAAACTCCTGACGCGCCTGATCCAAGGGTGGCAATATGCTCTCCCGCTACTGAGGCATTGTAACCCCAACCAAACGAGGCTGAGAGCAAGAGGAGCGAAGGCTCTGAGGGCTACTTAGAGACAAACAGCTAATGTCTATTAGTCTAGACCAGGCTCAAGCTTGTATCTTCGCAGACTTCCATGACCTTCGCCATGAGGCAATCTCAAGGATGTTTGACAGTGGTATGAAGATACACGAGGTAATGGCTGTGAGCGGTCATAGAACTGCTAGCCAATTATTTCGTTATGTCCAGGTGGTGAGCTAGAGGGCAGCCTTTTTAGTCAAAGGCATAGGACAGCTCCAAAGCCGGCCCCAGCACCCATCGTAGTCTCTCGACTTCAAAAAAGGAGGCTAAAGGGCTGAGCTGTTTTTTGTATCATTAGACCATGCCCACTTGCTTAAATCCTAAAAAAGGCTCACAAAGGTAGGGCACTCCAAGACTGTGCCTCTATCTGCAGTTAAAAAACGTTCGTTGATGAACAACTCTGCAGCCAAATGCTTAACGAAAAATATGACTTAAGCAAACCAAAGTGTCTTAGCCTTAATTTACGTCACAACACTCCGACTGTTGTCAGCAATCTTTGATAGTGTTTTTCACACATCAAGGACGATAGGTTTCGCGGGCATTTTTTGTGGTGACGGCTGGGAACAACACTATTTTCTAAACATTAACTTTTTGGAGCCAAACAAAATGTCAAAAGGCAACAGCCGCAAAGGCAATCGAGAAACAAAAAAGCCTAAAAAGGAAACCCCAAAAGTTTTGGCAACAGCCAGCACTATTTCACATCCCGGCCAGTTAGAACTTGGTTCTAAAAAAAGGAAATAGAATGAAGTTCACTCTGACATTTATAATGATAACAGTGCTCATTTCAACGGCCGTTAGGGCGGAAAAATTTAATCTACAAAAATCAAGGGATAACTATGTTTCGTTAAATGAATGTCTCTATGCACTGTCAAAAGGCACCCGACTTGTAAAAGGTACAACTGATGTCTTTGTCTACCAAAATAGCGTTTGGGAGATTCATTTTACAGATGAACAACAATTCGAATGCAACTTAATAGGCGAGTTGGCTGATTAGCAGCTCCACCAAAAAATTAAGTGCTTGATCACAAAAGATAAGGCGGAACAGAGATGCCCATAGACAGTAAAAAAATGACCAAAGCCGAGTTAGAAAAACTTGGCGTTAAACTCATCCCAACAGATGTCTATCATGTTGGCCCTTATAAATATTCAAATTTGAACGATGCCCTAGCAGAAGCAGTTCGGTCTGGCGCCAAACACAAGAACAAAACCTTCTGACGAAACCGAACGCTAAAAAACTTTTAACAGTAAATAAACTAAACAGCTTTTTTGCCTATAAAACATAAAAAGGAAATCAAAAATTGTGATAACTCAAATTCGGCCTTCCCCTTAAAGAAAAGACTACAGTCCAACTGCGGGGTTTGGTCTATAAGTTGTGGGATGTTTTGGTCGTTGGAAACCCGATGCCACTGAACTACTAGCCTTGGCTTACCCAAAGAAGTTGGTTAACCAAGGAGCGTCAATCAAGGACAGTACGACGGCTATTGCCTATTTGTACCACCCCGCAGTTGCAGTGGGTATACCATAGGTGTCGGGACTCATATATGACCCGAAGCGTGCGGGTATCTTAGGTGGTCCCGCTCATAAGTAGACGAAAAGCTTTCCAACCACCATTCATTATAAAAATGAAGGGGAAGGACAACTCAAGTTACCCTTGGTCTCCCCTAAGAACCTGCATAGCCCAGCGCAGTCACTACTGCAGCTACAGCAGCTAACGCAAGCCAATTCCATCCTTTGGTTCGTCTGGTCTTTTTGTGCCTCGGCAAAATCAGGGCGTTACCTAATATTAGGCTATTTTGGTCTTTCATTATGTCTGCCTTTTGTTATCGGAGGCTAAGTGGCGAACTCCGTATTTACACCC
>Ga0255769_10002765_pt1 | contig 18437 bp, 24 predicted proteins | sample 041ome_9_FD_179637 | JGI IMG/M metagenome (GOLD analysis project Ga0255769, IMG submission 179637) | Coastal salt marsh microbial communities from the Groves Creek Marsh, Skidaway Island, Georgia - 041413US metaG (version 2) | ecosystem: Environmental > Aquatic > Marine > Intertidal zone > Salt... | reverse complement strand
CATCTGTCTACCATTTCTAACCAAAAAAGTAAAAAAAGTGATATTTTTTTTGATATTTTTTTGTGGCATAACGGTTGACGTTCCCTATATCCGTGTTACTATATGTATAGTTAAACAACACGGAGCGCCAAGCATGGCACGTTTTACCCACGCTGTTGACATAAATGGTCGTTTTACAGAGCAGGACACAGGCAATGTGTTTGAATTCTCCGCAAATGACGAGCCCTTTTTTGAGGGTTTTAACGATAAGGTGTGGGTGTTGGACGGTTTTCGCCACGCTAAGGTGCTGAAGACTCGTGCTCACGTCGTTGTAGACGAGGATGAGTTTGGTAAGCCTGTGGTAGAAACTTGGCATTTTCGACAGAATAGCCGAGTAAATTGGTAGAAACGGTTGACGATAATAGCATCCGTGCTATTATACATTATAAGTTGAAATTGAGGAGCAAAAGATGACGGAAAAGAAAGCAAAGGCTTGGATTGAAGAAGTAACCAAGGACTTTATGGAGATTGGTTACACCTACAACGTCGCAAACTCTCTTGCTTGGGAGAAGTTCTTCGAATTCGCTCCCAAAAAAGGTTGACGCATCTGTATAAGGTGCTATTATTAGTGTGTAAGTTGGAAATGAGGAGCAAGACACAATGTCTTACGTTTTGATCAAAGAAGGTACGTACCGCAACAATCCTGTACAAAACACCGTTTTTCCGGTTGTTAAGGAGTTTACTGAAGGTGCTAAGGGTACCTACATTACGGTAGACGCTAGCAAGATTATTGCTGGGCGTGATACCATCCGCATCAACGTTGCTAGCAAGGACGATGCAGTGTTCGTAGAAGCCGATGCGTTTGAGGCGCAGCAGGGTGCAAAGGTTGCTACTGCTGAAGTCGCTCGTAAGAAAGGCGAACGTGAATATACTGCTGAAGAAGATGAACAGCGTATGAACGAGATTGAGGAGCGTTTTGAGATCCTCAATGAAATGACTGGCGCTCTTAAGAGCGGCGACATTCGTGCAATGATTGTGTCGGGCCCTCCGGGTGTTGGCAAGAGCTACGGTGTTACGCAGACTCTAGAAGAGCAGAGCATCTTCGAGGATATTGGCGGAAAGCGCCGTAAGTTTGAGGTTGTAAAGGGTGCGATGACTGCACTAGGCTTGTATGCTAAACTCTACGAGTACAGCGACAAAGGTAGCGTAGTTGTGTTCGACGACTGCGATAGTGTGCTTATGGATGATCTCGCACTGAACATTCTTAAGGCTGCACTTGATAGTGGCAAGAAGCGCAAGATCTTCTGGAACGCAGATAGTGCTAAGTTGCGTAACGAGGGCATTCCTAACAATTTTGAGTTCAAGGGTACTGCTTGCTTTATTACGAACATCAAGTTTGAGAATATCAAGAGCAAGCGTCTGCAGGATCACCTGGAAGCCCTGCAGAGCCGTTGCCACTATCTGGATCTCACGCTGGATACAATGCGCGACAAGTACCTGCGTATCCGGCAGATTGCACGTACTGGTACGCTTTGGGGCAGTGAATACGGTTTCTCAAAAGAAGAAGAGCAGGAGATCCTGGACTTCATGTACGAGAATCGTAACAAGCTACGTGAAATGAGCCTGCGTATGGCACTGAAGATTGCAGATCTCAAGAAGATCTCAGAAAAGTGGCGCATGCTTGCAGAAAGTACTTGCATGCGGCGCGTATAATTAGTATAATAAGAATATAACTGCACCACGCTCCTCCTCCTCCTCAGAGGTGCAGTTATTGGGACGGTGGGTCTAGAATATAGACCCGCCGTTTCCTTTTGTGTATAATACTAATATGCTTTTATATACAGTCGGTGATAGTTTTACAGCAGGTGTAGAGCTAGAGGATACATTACTAGCATGGCCCTATCTAGTAGCACAAGAGCTAGGCTATACTGTAGACAATCTAGCATGGCCTGGTGCTAGCAATGACTACATTGTAAGAACTACAGTAGAGTACCTAGATCACTCACAGCCTGACCTATGCATCATCGCATGGACTACACCCGATAGAATAGAGCTATCACACAAGCATTGCACACCTAATACAAGCCCTGAAATATTTAGGTCATGGGATAGTGATTGGGCTAGAAGTAAATACAGTGCCCAGGTTAAACTGTTAGATAGATACGTTCGTGTGCCCAAAGTATTTTGTACAACCTGGGACGAGCCTATAGCAACAGATTGTTATGCAGGTAGACTAGTGGAGTGGGCTTATGGAGCACCACAAGGACCAAATGGACACCCACTTGAACAAGGTCACAAACAGATAGCGGAAAACATTGTTAGATATATCAAAGATCATCAGCTTACATTGTGAAATAACAACACACTGCAATGCTCGTTGCCCACAGTGTCCACGCAACTTCTGTGGTTGGAATCAGCCTGTAAACGTAGAACTAAAGCACATGAAGCCTTTAGAATTACGTAAGATCACAGATCAGTTGCCGCCTGTTTATGCATTATTCTGTGGTAACCATGGCGACCCTATGATGCATCCGGACCCAATGGGACTTGCATACCAGTTCAAACATGTTACTATCAACACAAATGGTAGCATGGGCGCACTGAAGACCTATCGCCAGCTGGCAGAGAACGGTGTCGACATTTGGTTTAGCATAGACGGGCTAGAGGATACCAACCACATCTATAGGCAGGATGTAGTTTGGGATAACATAATGGAACGTGTGGATGCATTTATCAGTGCAGGCGGCTGTGCCACGTGGAAGTTCGTTGTGTTTAGACATAACATGCATCAGATAGATCGTGCTAGAGAACTAAGTGCGGAGTTGGGATTTAGTAATTTTCATTTGGTACGAGCTGGTAGAGACTGGGGACCTATATTAAATAACACGGGTGAGGAAATAGGTTGGTTGCTACCTGCTGATAGGGATGTACAACCCTACGAGTATGATAGAGATTTTGAGATAGAACTGCGTACTAATCCTATTAACTTGCATAATGATCGCAGTAATGCTATAATAGATTGTGAGATGTTAAGAGACGGTACCATTTATGTAGATGTAGACTGTAACATCTTACCTTGTTGCTACCACGGTGTTAACACTCACATACAAGCACAAGGCAACACACTACAAGAACAGCTCAATAGTTTTGCTTTCCTGCAAGACAACTGGGGCAAAAAGGACTGCGATGAAACCTGCTATTCTGCATGTAAAAGATGAAGTAAATGTAAAGATTGAAGGCTTGGAACTTGATACTCGTCGCAAGCTGAGTAACAAGTTTAAGTTTGAAATCCCTGGTGCACGTTACATGCCAGCAGTCAGACTAGGACGTTGGGATGGTAAGATGGCATTCTTTCAGATTGGTGGTAGCACATATATTAATCTACTGCCGGAGATCCTGCCCATACTAGCCAGCGATGGTTACGATGTGACACTAAATGATACACGTGACTACGAAATGGACTACCCACTAGAGCCTGTAACAGAAGACAGTTACAGTGAATGGACATGGCCCGATAAGCATCCAGCAGCGGGTCAGCCTATTGTACTGCGTGACTATCAGGTAGAAGTTATCAATAACTTCCTCGCTAACCCACAGAGCCTACAGGAAGTAGCAACTGGTGCAGGCAAGACACTTATAACAGCCGTATTAAGTCATAGATGCGAAGCACATGGGCGTACTATTGTCATTGTACCTAACAAGAGTTTGGTTACACAGACAGAGGCGGACTACATCAATATGGGACTTGATGTTGGTGTGTTCTATGGTGACCGTAAAGAGTTTGGACATACACATACTATTTGTACGTGGCAGAGCTTGAATATACTATTAAAGAACACTAAGAACCAAGTAGCACCTATTACTATACAGGAGTTCCTAGAGGGTGTCGTGTGTATTATGGTAGACGAAGTACACATGGCTAAAGCAGATGCTCTAAAGACACTACTAACAGGAGTTATGAGTCAGATACCTATACGTTGGGGACTAACAGGCACGGTACCCAAAGAGGACTTTGAGAAGTTCAGTTTGCTGTGCAGTCTGGGACCAGTTACTAATCAGATTAGCGCAAGTGACTTACAGGCCAAAGGAGTTCTTGCACAATGCGAAGTGAATGTGTTACAATTAATCGACTTAAAAGAATACTCTAACTATCAGAGTGAGCTTAAATATCTATTAGAGCAAACTGATAGACTAGATTATATTGCTGGATTAATTAACAACATTAAAGATTCCGGCAATACACTTATCTTGGTAGACAGGATTAATGCAGGAAAAGAATTACAAGCGAGGATTCCGGGCGCCGTTTTTGTTAGCGGTGGAACGAAAGCACAAGAACGTAAGGACCATTATGATGAGGTGGCTGATGCAACTGACAAGGTTATTATTGCTACTTATGGCGTTGCCAGTGTTGGTATTAATATCCCTAGGATATTCAATTTGGTACTTTTGGAACCAGGTAAAAGTTTTGTTAGGGTTATCCAAAGCATCGGAAGAGGAATCAGAAAAGCAGAAGACAAAGACTTTGTCCAGATATGGGATATTACATCAACATGTAAATTCGCGAAACGGCATCTTACCAAACGTAAAACGTACTACAAAGAAGCGAATTACCCGTTCCAGATACAGAAAGTAGATTGGCAATGAGAATACTAACACTAGAAGATACCGCATTTGAAATGAACGAATTGCCTGATGAGGTAGACGAACTAAGGTTTGCTATATTAGACAACAGTGATCCTCGCAATCCAGATTACTTTTTTATTCCTTTGATTTTTCTGGAAAGTTTTAATAGCCCAGCACTTGTTCTAGATATAGCAGGTAATTTAATCCGTATGCCAGTTGATTGGAAGATCCTAATCGGTGAAAAAGAGATTGGCGATCTGGAGATGATCAACATGAGCAGTCTCAACGATAGAGGATTTAGTGCATTTACTTTTAACCCTATTAGTAGTTATAGAGCCGACTATCTACCAATTAACATTGTAGATTTATACAGCGATGTTAAATGGTTTTTTCCAAAACTAAAACAGGGTCAGATCCTGGCTATCCCTATAGAGACTGGAGAAGGTCCACGCTGTGTATATTGTGCAAAAGAGATTAACAAACAAAACGAAATTGTAGACATTACAAAGGCTTGGTAATGAATTACGATGAATGGGACGGTCCACACAGTAGTAGAATTATTGTAAGGCGTGACTACAGACATTTTGAGTATATGATCACTCCTAACTCACACAGTCATAGGAACATGATTGCTCGAACTCATCCTCTAGTAGAAGCATATTTTCAAGGTAGAGATGTAGAGGTATCACGCAATACAGAAACTAGGAATAACGGACGATGGTATGTTATAATGTTTAGTAGGCTGGATGAGGCTCAGATGTTTTATCTAGCACTAGCAGAGCATATAGACACACTAGGAGTTACCTTTGAGCGATTTAAAACTTAATACTATTCTTGCCGCCCTAGATCGCAAGGATATGAAATTCTGGGATAAGTGTACACCCGAGCAGCAAAAAAAAATTACGCCTTTCCTGCTCAACAGGTATATGAGCATAGTCAAGGGCAGTAACGATCTTCACGCATATTATCTCATGGCAACCAACCAGCGTGTGAACGTAAACTACTTTGCACTTAGCAAGCATCCTAAACTAGTTTGGCAGTTGCTATGTACAGTAAGTCCGGGTATGGGCAATCAGTTTCATCAGTGGGTTGGACATAAAAAGAAAGCTGGCGGCAGCAAGTCAAATGAGATCCGCAAAAAACTGGCAGAACTATATCCTCTATATAAAGAGGATGAACTGGACTTGTTAGCCAGTATCACTACAAAACAGGAACTCAAAGAGCTTGCTGAGGCCAGTGGCGAATGAATGACTTGCGTGACATCATTGCAGATGCTATAATTAATCATAGTATGGAAACTAAAGATTATGTGTGCAAGTATTGCGGCAAAGGATATCGCAAGGAAAGCACACTAACAGCGCATCTGTGTGAACCCAAGCGTAGAGCACAACAGGAAAAGGAGGCCGGCGTACAGATTGGTATGCAAGCCTATCTGCGTTTCTATGAACTAACGCAGGGCAGTGCTAAACTAAAAACATATGCAGACTTTGCAGAGTCGCCATACTACAATGCGTTTGTGAAGTTTGGTAGGTACTGTCAAAACATACGTGCAATAAACATACGTGGCTTTATAGATCATGTAATTAAAGAAAACAAGAAGCTAGATCACTGGTGTAAAGATGTTATATATCAGGACTTTCTGTTTGAACACCTAAAGCGTGAGAGTGTGCAGGATGCACTTGAGCGTAGCATGGAAACAATGCTAGAGTGGGCTGAGGAAAAAGAGAGTGTGTACAATCACTACTTCTTATACGCTAACACCAATCGTATTGTAAGTGATATCACAAAAGGCCGTATAAGTAGTTGGGTAATTTATAACTGTTCAACAGGTGTAGAGATGCTAGACAAACTCAACCCAGAGCAAATTGAAATTGCGTTCCCATACATCGAGCCTGACTTTTGGAAGCGTAAGTTTCACGACTACGTTGCTGATACAGAATGGGTTAAGCATATACTAAGTGAGGCAAAATTATAATGGCATATGAACCAGAGATCGATTGGAGTAAGAATACTGGCATGATGTTAGGACGTTTCCAACCCTGGAACGCAGGCCATCGTGCTATGTTTGAACAGATTGCTAGCTTGCCTTATAGCAATCATAGAGATCCAAAGAAGACAACCCCTCGACAAGTTGTTATTATGGTGCGTCATCAGGGCGATGGTAAGTATACATTTAATGAAATTAAACAGCAAATCATCGACGATTTAGAACCCAATTATCACGGACGCTATACTATAATGCTTGTACCTAACATTACTAATGTGTTTATGGGAAGGCAAGTAGGCTTTGATGTTGAACGTATTGATCTTACGTCAGATATGGAGCCAGTAGATAATAAACTAATAACCAGTGCAGAACGTCAGCATTGGGATCGATCATTTTGGAAAGATAGACAATGAAAATTTTAATTATGGGACTGCCAGGCGCTGGTAAGACATACCTTGCTGAACGACTAGTCAAGTTAATTGGCGATTGTGCTTGGTTTAATGCAGATGTTATTAGAGGTGCTGCTAATGACTGGGATTTCTCACCCGAGGGTAGAGTTCGTCAAGCACAGCGTATGAAAACATTTGCTGACTTTGAGTGTAGCCATGGACGCAATGTTATTTGTGACTTTGTTGCTCCTACTAAAGCAGCCAGAGATCAGTTTGCTGCTGATATTGTAATCTGGTTAAATACAATTACAGCCGGTAGATTTGCTGATACAAACGCTATGTTTGAACCACCCAGCAGAGTTGACTTTACGATTAATACACATTATAATGATGAACAAATAGAAGACTTGGCGAAACAGATTATAAACAAACTGAGGAAGTAGAAATGTTTGATTGGAAGAAACCCACAGTAGAAATGCTAGGACGCTGGCAACCCTGGCACAGTGGACACACAGCACTATTCGAAAAGTGTATAGACATCACAGGGCAGGTAGCTATTATGGTTAGAGACGTTGGCGGCGTAATGGGCACTGACGCAGGTGCCGGCCGAACTGACACCATACAAACAGATAATCCTTTTGATTTTGATACAGTGTGCAAGAATATTGAAGGTCCACTTTTTCTAAGAGGTTGGGTACACGATGAGCACTATATTATTATGCGTGTGCCAAACATTGTAGACATTAGTTATGGTCGTGGCGTAGGATATAGCTTTACAGAACACGATCTAGGTGCTACAGTACATAGTGTAAGTGCAACAAAGATTCGTGCTGAAATGCGTGAACGAGGCGAACTTACTGAGATAGATGATGCTAGCATAGATCATGTAGCAGTAGTTGGCGGCGCAACTGACTAATGGTTGATTTGCCGGACATTGACATTGACTTTGCTGATCGTACAAGTGTATTACGCCATATTGGTTATACACCAGCACGATTGGAGACCGGCAAGCAACATAACACAGGTGTATATTTTACAGATATTCCCAGAGCATCTGATGGTCTTGCGACTATAGATCACAAGCATGCAGAGCAGTTGGGTTACTTTAAACTAGATTTACTGAATGTGGGTGTATACGCAGGTGTGCGAGACGAGGTACATCTAGTAGAACTAATGACTACTGAACCGGCCTGGCACAGGCTGTGGGAAGATAGAGATTTTTGCGAGCAGATTGTACACATTGGCAATCATTATGATCTCGTAAACAGTATGAGACCAGATAGTATTCCTCGTATGGCTATGTTCCTAGCAGTCATGAGACCGGGAAAGGCACATCTACGAAATAAACCCTGGGCTGAGATTAACAAAACGGTATGGGATCGCAATGTTGATGGATATACATTCAGACGCAGCCACGCAGTTGCATACGCACATCTAGTAGTCGTACACGTTAATCTACTTAACTCGCTTAACTAACTGAATATTACGACGCTTGCTACGCTTTTTAGCGAGTTCCTGAATACTAACGCTAGGGCCGTGTTTTATCTCACAATCTTTAACATTTAGATTTACTAGCGTATTATTAAACACGTCCCATTCTTGCTTTAAGAAAAGATTAATGGGAATCATACGATTTGATTCCCACCACCAAACTTCACCTAGCTGTAAAAATACCTCTTTGTGATCTAGAACACGGATACGGCTGTAATCGTATATACTCAGAACTGTGTCATCATAGTTTTGAATAATCCCTACGTATTCTTGTCCGCCGTATACTACGAGACTTAGGAATGGATATTCTTGGAATGTTTCTTGTGCTTGTTTATTAATCATGAAAATCCAATAAATACTGTATGACAGCAATTACAGCCTATTTATATCAACAAAAAGTTGACGTTATCACAGTAAATCCTGTAGTGAGAAATACCATGACTATGTTTTATACTCCTAATATTAAAGTATACCGAGGTATAGATAATACTTTCCGCGTTCAGTTTAAAAACAGAGATCAAAAACCTGTTAGTATTACTGATAAAACAGTAACTTTTATACTTATCGATAAAGAAACTGGCACTTCATATCTTGAACGCACAGTTGAGAATGTTAATGCTCCGCAGGGCGTAGGTAAGGTTTCCATAAGTGAGACTGATCTACTTAACTTTGATGCTAAGTTCTATACATACAGTTTTAAGGTTGTAAACGGAGAAGGTGAAACACAGGTAGGATATGCTGACGATAACTATGGCGCGGCAGGCGTATTAGAAGTAGCTGATGGCGTTTATCCTACATTCGTTGCTAGCACTGATGAAGACTTTGATACTGGTGATACTGGTAGCGTAATTTACATTGATCCTTACATTAATCGTAATACCGCTCAACATACTGCACAGGTTTTCTTTAGTAGTGCGTTTACTGGTACACTAACAGTAGAAGCAAGTTTAAGTCCAGCAGTACAAGGCTTAAACAATGATGACTTCGTAACCATTAGCACACAATCATACACGGATCAGTCTAACCCAGTTATGATTAACTGGAATGGTATATACAGTGCAGTACGGTTTACTCGTAGTACTACGACTGGAACCCTGAGCAATGTGCTGTATAGGCCCTAATGAAACTTGTAGGATTTGGTTGTAGCTTTACATACGGCAGTGAATTATTAGATCCCGAATTAGCTAACTCGTGGGATCGCCACCATGAAAATACTCCATACAGAGAAAAGCACAGTTGGTTAGGTAGACTAGCTGAAAAGTTGAACGTTAGTTTTAATAATCTTGCTGAACCTGCTTGCAGTAATTACTGTGTACAAGAAAAATTTGCCGATTACATTCAAAAAAATGATTGCTCAGATACTAGTATCTGCGTCGCATGGACCAATCATCTACGCAACAGTTGGTGGAGCGATGATAAACAGTGTTGGATACATGACGGCTTTATTAGAAATGAAAACGAAACACTGTTTGGAGCAAGTTTTAAAGAATGGTTAACACACAGTCATAAACGCTGTGAACAGGCTACACTAAATGCTAAACTATTTGTTAACAGTGTATGTGAGGCAAAAGGTATTAAAATAATGCAGTTTGATGCAATTGCCAATGTTAATAGCCCGCATTATTCTAACTACCATATGCAGGGTAGATCCATGCAGGATGTTCTAATTGCAGAAGGTAAGATGTTAGGTCGAGAGTTTTTAGCCAGTGGTGGTCATCCTAATGAAGATGGACACAGACACTACGTTGACCTAATGATGGAATGGATAAAGGCTAAAAACATTGTATAATAGATTTTTTGCATTTGGTTGTAGCTTTACACATTACAAGTGGCCAACATGGGCCGACTATTTGTATGCAGGTGGTATTGCAGATTCATATGAAAACTGGGCACTGCCCGGAGGCAGTAATGATTTTATATTTCACAGTTTAATAGAGTGTGATAGTCTACGTGGTATTACATCTGAGGACTATGTTGCTATTATGTGGAGCCAGCCTTGGCGCATTGCAGATTATGATAATGAGCGTGGCTGGGATATGCCCGGCAATGCATATCTGTATCAGCCCAAAGAACGTGCAAAGTATCTTAAGGAAGATCAAATACATTTAGAAAATCAAAGTTATTTTAGGGCAACGATCAATATGTTACAGGCAATAGGTTGTGACTTTGTGTTTACTAGTATGGAACGTATTGATTTACAGTTTGACGATGTGTATCTTACTAAGGACTATTTTAAACCTAGTATGGCAGAGTTTTTAGGATATACTGGTCCGGCTGACAGTACTTGGAGAGAAACCCTCCCTGGAGATACTCATCCTAGTCCTAGAGAACATGCAAACTTTGCTAAAAACCTTAACTTAAAACTAGACACAACGTTAATAGATAGATTATGTGCGGCTAGTGAAAGGTATATATTTGAAAGTGATAGTCCTCACAGACAAATAATTACAGTATTCCCAGAAAAGATACCAGTAGATAGATTGCCCAGAGTTGCTGGTAAGATTAATTCTGGTTCGGGAAGGTTAGTGAATGTCAGTACAGTTCAGCCTTTCAGCTGGTAACGAACATTATAAACAGAATACTCCGCAAGGATATATGTTGGACAATTTACTAGAAATACTAGGAAGCGAGTCCAACATGTGGTATTGTGATACCTTTAGCATGCCTAGTTTTAGAGACCTAAAGCGATATTATAAGGGCATGGGAACAGTTGTTATGTATTGTTGGTGGGATCCTGCTGATAATAGGATACAACCTATATTAGACGAGTTAGATCTAGATTGGATCTTTATTACTAGTGATCCTCTATTGGCTCCCCAGCATCCTAGAGTAAAAACTGTTAAATGGAACTACCAGTATGGATATCATATGGAACTGGTAAAAAATACAGGCCTTTACATTGACTGCCCAGAGCGTACTTTTTTATGTATGATGCGTAATCACAAGCCAGAACGATTATCCTTTTTGAGCGCACTATATTACAAAGGATTACTATCTCAGGGATATATTAGTTACTTAGGACAAGTTAACACACGATTTGTACATGGAAGAACTCCTAGACCCTTAAAAGAAATAACTGGTATTACCAGTCAGCCTGATAGTGAATATATGTACATGCCCGGTGATAATTTTAAAAATTGGATAGAGAAAAATATACCACTAGAGTTACCTAATGATAGTACGCAACATGAAGGTAATAACACAGATTTTTATACCTGTGGCAATCCAGCCTGGTATGCTCGTACAAAGTATAGTATTGTGTTAGAAACCTATTGGGCTCACACACAGTTTTTAACAGAAAAAACATTCAAGCCTATTATCGCTAAACATCCCTTTATTAACTTGGGAAATAGATCAAATGAACTGTTACGTAGTTTTGGATTCGATACCTTCGATGATGTATTCAGCACTGAACACGATTATTTGCGGGCAGCAAAAAAGATTGAATTTGTAGTTGAACAACTTAGAGATGTAGATATAGATCCTCATCGTTGTGAATACAACTATGCAGTAGGGCAAGACCTGCTTAGACAGGCTGAACTTGAGCAGAAACATCTTGCTAAACAAGTGGCAGATTTGCTATAATACATTATGAACTCTATTCAGCAAGTGGTATTTGATAACCTGCCGCGAGTAAAACGTGCGCCTAGTGGGTGGCATAGTTTTAACGCTGTCTGCTGTCACCATAATGGTGAGGGTATTGACAAACGTGGTAGAGGAGGTATCATCACAGATGGTGAAAGTATCAGTTATCATTGCTTTAACTGTGGCTACAAAACAGGATGGAAGCCTGGTAGACACATCAGTTATAAGTTCCGTAAACTACTTGACTGGTTAGGCGTTGACGAGAACGAGCGTCAGCGACTAGTAGTTGAAGCACTACGCATCAAAGAAACTGTGGTCATACAAGAAGAAGATGAACCAGAATTTACGATCGAGTTTCCTGATCGTAAACTGCCAGAGGGTTGTGTGCCATTGGCAGACGCTCCACAGGAAATACAGGATTACGCACAAGCACGGTGTATGCCGGGGGGAGAGCTACTGTGGAGTAATACCAGACCTGGCAGGATGTATCGTCGTATTATTATACCCTGCACATGGAATGGGCGTGTCATAGGATCAACAGCAAGAGGTATAGACGACGATACTCGCCCCAAGTACTTTAACAACTACGAGAACAATTATGTTTATGGAATTGATCGTCAGGTAGACTCAGGCAAGTTTAGCATAGTCTGCGAAGGTATCATTGATGCAATGACTATAGGCGGTATTGCTACACTTACAAATCGCTGTAACGAAACGCAGGCTCAGATCATTGATACAGTGGGCAGAGAAATTGTACTAGTACCTGACAGGGATAGTGCAGGGCAGGCACTGATTGACGATGCACTGGAGTATGGTTGGAGTGTAAGTTTTCCTGATTGGGAATCAGACGTAAAAGATATCAATGCGGCGGTAGTACGCTATGGTAAACTGTACACATTAAAGAGTATTATAGACGCTAAACAAACTAGTAGGTTGAAGATAAACTTGATGAGAAAGCGATGGTAGGATTACATATTGAAGCTACTAGCAGATGTACACTTGCATGCCCGCGTTGTGAGCGTACAGTGTTTATGGAAAAGTTTGGTAAAAAGAATTTTGATATTGTAGATTTAAATATAGAGCGTTTCCAACAATTTGTTGACATGCCAATAAACACAATAGGGTTTTGCGGTAATCTGGGCGATCCAATTTATCACAGTAATTTTTTAGAACTTGTTTCTATAAGCAAAGCAATGTGTACCTCTGTGTCCATTGTTACAAATGGTAGTAGGAAAAGCAAGGACTGGTGGCAACAACTTGTTAGTATATTAGACAATACTGATACTATTACGTTTAGCATAGATGGTACACCTGAGAACTTTACTGATTATAGAATAAATGGTGATTGGGACAGTATAAAAACTGCTATAGAAGTATGTGTGGATAGTAAGGTGAAAACAATTTGGAAATATATACCTTTTAAATTTAATGAGAATGATATAGATAGTGTTAAAATTTTAAGTGAGCAACTTGGCATAGACAAATTTCATGTTGAGTACAGTGATAGGTGGTTAATCAATGATCCATTACGTCCTAGCGACGATTTAATAGGACTGAGAGATACAGTACAGCAAGAATATAAAACGAAAGGTATTAAGTCATTTAGCATAGATCCAAAATGTGTTTCTGATAAAGAACATTTCATAAGTGCTGACGGTTTTTACGCACCTTGCTGCTACAGCAAAAATTATGAATTTTGGTATAAAAGCGAATGGTGGAAAGATAAAATGAGCATACAGGATTATACTTTGAGTGAATGTATTAGTAGATTTAAAAATTTTTATGCTACAATACAAGATACAAGGCCTAATTATTGTGTGTTCAACTGTGGAAAATGCTAGATGAATATTTGGATTTCATTTTTGCCTGGATCTGCTGGCAGTATAATAGAATCTATTTTACGTACTTGTACTGACCTTAAAACTCCCAATAGCACTAAAGTTAAAATACTAGATCATACGGAAAGTCATAAAGTATATGGTGCAGTAACAGGACATGGATTTGCAAAACAATGGCACCCGACTAGTAAGGAAGCACTTTATAATCCTAGTTATGAAGTTGGTGAAGATAATATCTTTACGCCTATTGTACCAGTTTCAGACCTATTAGGCTCTGAGACTTTAGAATATATAAGAAAAACATATGATGATACCAATATGTTTTATTTAGGACCCAATACAGGCAGTGAAGAATTTGCTGCAATTACTTTGAGCAAAACCGGAATAAAAAAATATATTGAGGATCTTAGATCTGGCGGTATGAATGAAAATTACAGATGGAGTGACACCGAATTGGATAAATGGGAACTAAGAGAATATCTTAGTTTATCATGGATGCAATGGTGGATGCCTCAAATGCCAGAACAATGGGACACAGCTCAACAGTTGGGTTTTGTTTGTTATGATACAATGTATATTTTCGAAAACCTAAGAACTGTAGTTTTAGACATAATAGATCATATTGGTTGTAAAATTATAGATGGACCACTATTTGCTAAACTTACAAAAGAATGGCAGGAGGGTCAGGATCTTATTTGGCAAAAATGGGAAAACTATGTAAAATATAAAGATACTATCTGTGGCAAAGCTAGCCATGATGTACATTTGTTTGATGAAGTTGGGCTTGAGTCAATGATACAATATCAGTTACGAGAGCAGGGTATTGAGTTAAAATGCTGGAACTTAAATACATTTCCAACAAGCGGTAGGATAAAGGATTTTTATGAGTAGAGAATATACACCAGATTTACAAAAACTGTTTTTAGAAATGATGATGCAGGATGCACAGAACTATGTGCGAGTGCAGAACATCTTTAACGCAGAGAACTTTGATCGCAGTTTGCGTGACGCAGCAGAGTTTATCAAGGAGCATTCTACAAAGCATAGCACTATGCCTACGTATGAACAGTTAAACGCTGCTACACACCTGGACGCAAAGCCTATCCCAGAGATGGCAGAAGGTCATAATGATTGGTTCCTTGAAGAGTTTGAATCGTTTACCAAGCGTCAGGAACTGGAACGTGCAATTCTTAAAGCAGCGGACCTATTGGAAAAAGGCACGTATGATCCTGTAGAGAAGCTGATCAAAGACGCAGTGCAGATTAGCCTAACCAAAGATATGGGCACAGACTACTTTGATAATCCTAGAGAACGACTTATGGCACTCAAGGACAATAACGGACAGGTAAGCACAGGTTGGCCTGCACTGGATCGTAAACTGTTTGGTGGTATGAACAAGGGTGAGCTAAACATCTTTGCAGGTGGCAGTGGTAGTGGTAAGAGTTTGTTTATGCAGAACTTGGCTGTTAACTGGGTAACAGCAGGTCTTAATGGTGTATACCTAACACTAGAACTTAGTGAAGGGTTGAGTGCTATGCGTATTGACAGCATGCTTACAAACGTCAGTACTAAGGAAGTATTCAAAGACTTAGACACTGTTGAGATGAAAGTTAAGATGGTGGGTAAGAAAGCAGGCAAATTTCAGATCAAGTATATGCCAGCACAGAGCACAGTAAATGATATACGTGCTTATCTCAAGGAACTGGAGATCACAAAAGGGATGCGTATTGACTTTCTATTAATTGATTATTTGGATCTGCTAATGCCAGTTAGTGCTAAAGTTAGTCCAAATGACTTGTTTGTTAAGGACAAATATGTAAGTGAAGAACTACGCAATCTAGCAAAAGAACTTAACACAATCTTTGTAACAGCATCGCAGTTGAACCGTAGTGCAGTTGAAGAGATTGAGTTTGATCACAGCCATATTAGTGGCGGCATAAGTAAAATTAACACTGCTGATAACGTGTTTGGTATCTTTACAAGTCGTGCAATGCGCGAACGTGGTCGTTATCAGATACAGCTAATGAAAACACGTAGTTCGAGTGGTGTAGGACAAAAAGTTGACCTAGGTTTTGATCTAGAGAGTTTGCGCATTTTAGATTTAGGCGAGGATGATGACTATCAGAACTTTAAGAATCAGAGTAGTTCAATCTACGAAAAACTTAAAACAGGAAACAAAACTCCTGAAGTAGATGGAGATGCGGATGTTGCTAAAATCACTGCGAATGTCCAGAGCTCAAAACTCAAAGACATGCTAGCGAGCTTGAAGCAAAGTGACTGATAATTCCATATATTGCCCTATGATTCACGGAGGTCTTAATATTGACTTAAAACAAGGCTCCGGAATCAATATTAAACATTGTTGTTTGGATACAAGTAAACTTATTCAAACTAATGATATTTGGGCAAAAAAGAACTTTGAAGTAATTAGACAAAAAAACGATAGCGGTCAGTGGTTAGATAGCTGTGGGACTTGCCAAGCAAATGAACGTGCCGGATTAGTTAGTTTTAGACAAGGAATGTTAGAACAGTTTGGTATACAAAGAAACATATCTGGCCCGTTACGTTTGGATTTAATGTTTAATACCAGTTGCAATCTAGCATGTCGTAGTTGCGGCCCTCATAGCAGCACATTTTGGCAAAAGCATTTAAAAGACAACAATGCAATCTCTGAGATGGACCCAAAGCCTGATCGTGTTGAAGAGCTGATTGCAATACTTGAGACTCTAGATTTATCTAATTTAAAAAATGTAGTATTTGCTGGTGGAGAGACGTTGCTTGGCGAAAGTTATTGGCAAGTTGCTGACTATCTTGTTAACAATGTTCCTAATGCTGACAGTCAGCTTATACTCAGTTTTCAAACAAATGGCACACAGCCTATCCGGGAAAAATATCATTCTATTATAGAACAAGCACATCTTGTAAAGTTGCATATTAGTTTAGATGGCATTGGTGAACGCTTTGAATATCTAAGATGGCCTGCTAAATGGAATCAAGTGACTGAAAATATTCAAAAAATAGTGGAAACTGCGCCAGTCAACATGATGTTTCTAGTAGAAGAAACCCTAAGTATTTTTAACTTGTATTATCATAATGAACTAGTAGATTGGGCTAGGAATAATTTTAGTACTAATCGCTTGGGAGATATTACAAATCATACAACACATAATTGTTATGGAATTTTTAGCTTAAACTCATTAACAGCAGAATATATAAACAGTATTTCAGGAACTGATATTGTTGGGTTAGTACCAACCGATTTTGTCGAAAATTCTACACTAATTAAACAGATGATATCTAATATTCAACAGGTTGATGGTTGGAGAAAGCAGGACTGGACTAAAACATTTCCTGAAGTTGCACAATTTTATTCTAGGTACCTATCTAACCTATAGCCTTTTGCAAACCAGAGGCAACATGTTTTAGATTTGTGGCGTTTCCATACCCTGATCGTATTTGTCCAGATGTTCAACATAGTTTACCATACTATGATCACCAAAGTTATCGATCTTACCCTGCTTAAGACCTCTCCACATTCCGCGTAGTCTGTCTTTAACTAGTTGCCAACCGGTAGGATTGCGAACATTTCCCCAGGTGTTTAGATAGTGTAGTTCACCATGATGTATATAGCCCATGATTCTCAAAGGAACACGAGTAACGATATCATTGTTGTTTACCCAGCGATGATGTTTAACTGCTAGACTATCAACATACTTTTGCCAGCCAACTCTGGGACTGCCATAGGTATAAAGTTCCTCAACGTTAGGAATACCCGCATATAAGTGACAACGACTGGCCATAATAGTTGCCATTGCTGCCCCCAAACTGTGACCACAAAACCATAACTTCTGGTCAGTCTTACGAATATCCTCAAGTACCATTGGCCAGAGGTCGTCAACTTCTCCCTTGAATCCTTTGTGTACACGACTTACAGTTTCAGCCATAACAGGAATTGCTGTTAGATCTGCTTTAAGGTCATTAAATTCTTTGGGTTGTGTACCTCTGCAAGCAATAACACAGTCCTCCTTATTTTGGAACCGATATGCTTGCGCTCCATCTTTATTATAAAATTCTATTGTATTAAATCCTAGATCCGCAGCCGCTACTGATACCTCATTATCGTCTAGATAAGCAATTTGTGCTAGTTTAGCAAATAATAGACTTCGACTGCTGAAATTCAGCTCAGATATAGACATTTTGTTCCTCCTCTGTTATCTTTATTTAACTATAAATACTAGAAAACTAGATGGTAAGTCATGAAAAAACAAACACGTAGCATTCTGCAGGAACTTAACAGTATGATCACTGAACGTGATCGTAAGTACGTTATTGAAAGTAGAGGTGAAAATATTATCAATAGTGCAATCAATCTCATCAATGAGATGCGTGTACACTATAATGATCAGACTGCTGGTGAGCTAGAGCGTCGTTTAATTAATAGTATTCGTGCTCAGGATCCAAGCAAGTTTGTACGTGGCGTCAAGAGAATAGACGAGGGGAAATAAAGTGAAGATTGATGAACTGGCATTGCCCAAATGGATGACT
>Ga0255769_10002762_pt1 | contig 18441 bp, 15 predicted proteins | sample 041ome_9_FD_179637 | JGI IMG/M metagenome (GOLD analysis project Ga0255769, IMG submission 179637) | Coastal salt marsh microbial communities from the Groves Creek Marsh, Skidaway Island, Georgia - 041413US metaG (version 2) | ecosystem: Environmental > Aquatic > Marine > Intertidal zone > Salt... | reverse complement strand
TTAAGTTTTTTATTCTTTCATGACAGGAAGATGGCGCAAGGCCAACTTTTTCAGCGATCTGCTTTGTCATTAACCGAGCATCTTTCTGTAATAATCTTAATATGTCGAAATCAATTCGGTCTAATTCCATTTTATCCTCCTGTGTACAGGATATCATTCGCTTGATACCAATATATACGCAAATTATTCTATTTATAATACAAATTCCGATTTATATTCGGAATTTGTATTATAATGGCGAATTTAATTGTCGTCAAATGGGAGGGTAGAAAATGGCTAATCAAGGGGCCGCTTACTTGGATTTATCCAATAAAAGGTTTTCAATCCGATCTGAAGCTGTCCGGAAAGCGCGTCAGCTCAATTGGTATGCCAACACTCCTTATGGGCTAGCTATTCTTCGTTATAACGAAATGAAAGAGTTAGTACTTCACCCACAATTGCGACAGGGATCATATCGCTGGCCTGATCATAATCAAGCCACAGGTTCATGGGCGCAGTGGTGGAAGCGTATTATGCTGAATAAAGAAGGTGAAGATCATCGCCGGTTAAGAAAGCTTGGACAGCCAGCATTTGCACCTAAGTTAGTCAAATCAATGATACCTGAGTTTCAAAAGCTTGCTGATGAGCTCATTAGTGCATTTGAAGCTGACGGAAAATGTGAGTTTATGAGTGCATTCTCCGAACCCTATGCCACGCGAGTGATTTGCCTACTAATTGGCCTTTCTCAAGATCACTGGCGAGAATTGGCCGATTTATCGATTGATATGGGGCTTGCCCTTGGTGTGACATATAAAGCTGATGAAGATCGTATTGACGCGGCAACGGATAAGATGTTTGCTTTCGCGCGTGACCTCGTCGATATGCGCAGGCGTACACCTGCCGAGGATTTTCTAGGCTTTCTGATCAATGCTAACGATGATAAAGACCGGCTTGATGATCAGGAATTACTAGACATGATTGTGTTAACGATCTTTGGCGGAATTGACACAACGCGAAATCAGCTTGGGCTGGCTATGCATATGTTTATTGACCATCCTGACCAATGGCACTTGCTTGGCAAAGAGCCTGATTATGCCAAAGCAGCGGTTGAGGAAGTGATGCGTCTTCGTCCCACAGTGACTTGGGTGACAAGAGAAGCCATGGAAGATTTCGAATATCAAGGTCTTGAGATTAAAAAAGGCACAACGGTGCATCTGTTTTCCGAGTCTGCAGCTACTGACCCTGAACATTTCTCTGATGGGTTTGATATCACCGTTGATAGGAAACCGCATTTTGGTTTTGGTGGGGGAATTCATCATTGTATTGGCGCCCCTATTGCTAGAGGTGACATGACCGAGGCTCTCAAATTATTAGCGCAACGACTTTTGAATCCTGACTATGACGGTGCGCCTGACTGGTTGCCAGATAGCGGTAATACCGGCGCTATTCGCCTTCCTATCCGCTTTGATCGGAGGACATAAGAATGAAGAACCTCACTAAACAACTCGAAGCCTTTGGTGCTGAGGTTATCCATGTTGGTCAGTTTGATTACAGCTCAGTATTTCGTGAAAGGCGTCTAAGAAAGGCATCTTTCCTTGAATGGGCTAAAGACCCACGCTTTGCGAATGTCATCGCTTATTGGGACAGCAATGACAGTCTTTTCGGGGGAAACAGCTATTATACTGAAGAGGTGGCCATAGACTCTGAAAGTATGCGCCGTTACCCAAACGAAGATGATGCGGTTGTTGTTATTGCAGAGTTATGCGGCGAAGCCAAAGAGGTGATGCCAAGACATGTTCTCCGGCAACAGATTGAGCGTGCAGAAAAAATGGGCTTTGATGTAGATGCCGCCTTTGAGTTTGAGTTTATTCTTCTTGATGAAACTGATGTCAGTGTTCGGGAAAGGGGCTTTCAAGGGCTTCAAAAATTTGCACCCGATAACAAATGCTGGTCAGGAACAACCGCCGCTACTCATGCCGGTCTTGTTGCCGCGATGGAAGCTGAAGCCCTAGCCTATGATATTGCTCTGTTTGGAATAGGTGGCGAACTTGGAGCAGGTTGTTTTGAAGGAACGCTGGCCGCAACCCGAGGATTAAAAGCCGCAGATGATGCCGCTTTTTTCCGGCTGGCAATGCGTGCTTTTGCAAGAAAGCATAATTTGACAGCTAGTTTTATGCCTTATCTTGGGAATGATTATCCGGGTATTGGTGGGCATATTACTATGTCGCTTAAAGACAGAAAAACAGGAAAAAACCTGTTTAGCGATGCTCACGGTAAAACATCTGAGATGACTAAGAAGTTTATTGCTGGAATGACGGTTTCGGTGCCAGAGTGTTTTGCTTTATGCACCAACTCTGTTAATGCTTATCGCCGACTAGCACCGGGGTCTTGGGCGCCAAAATCTGTTAGTTGGGCTGAGTATACCTTTACCACGGCTGTGCGTTCTGTGCCTTCAAAAGGAGAGTCAGCAAGGTTGGAATTCCGTTCACCACCAGCGGATTGTAACCCTTATCTGACAATGGCGCTAATGCTTGGCTCGGGGCTTGATGGGATTGAAAACAATCTGTCTGCTATTCCTGCCGCAGAGGCGGCAGGTCCTGATGATATTCCAGAGGGTGCAAAGCCTTTCCCCAAAGACTTATGTGACGCTACTGATAAGCTTGAACATTCTGATCATGCGGTAAGGCTTTTTGGAAAGCCATTTGTTGAAAATTTTGTCAAAGCTTGCCGACTAGAGGATGCAAGTTTACGGACGGCTGTTAGTGCAGAAGAGCGCCAAAGATATCTTGAATTATAATTTTAATTGTTCATTATATTAGTAATTAATAATATGGGAGAAAATGATGCTAGCTACCGATACTGATTATCACCGCGATATTGAAGCGCCCGGCAGAAAAGAGCTGGTGAAGCGTGTTCGTGAAAAAATTGACAGCCTAGGTGTTGATTACATTTATTATCAATATGTCTCAATTACCGGTCGCGTGATGGGTAAGGCTGCCCCTGCACGCCATTGGGAGAGTAAATCGGTGAGTGGTGTTCAGACATGGATGGGTGGGGTATCAAATGTTTTCCCGAATTTCCAAGGAGAACTGATTGGATTTGACTCCAACGCCATGGAATGTATCGCTCTTCCTGACCCTGAAACATTCGTCCAGTTACCTTGGGATAAGCGAGTGGCGCGTGTTTTCTGTACCTTATATTATGGTCTCGAAGACCCTGAAAAGCCCGGGCAGTATTATGAATATGATACCCGTGGAAATCTTAAGCGGTTTGATAAGGAGTTCAGAGAAAAACATAATGGGCTTTACTTTAAAGTAGGTTTAGAGCCTGAAATGCTTTGGTTAAAACCAAAAGAAGGAGAAATGCCACCTTACGAAGGCATTACGCAACCTTTTGCTTATCATATTGGCCAGTTTGAAGAAGTGCGACATATCTGGAAACAAGTTTCAGATTATGGATTGGCTATGGGGTTAGACATGATCCAAGGGGATTGTGAAGATAGTCCGGGTCAAGTTGAACTTAATTATATGTTTGATGATGCACTTGCTACTTGTGATCGTCTCACAACTTATCGACAAATCTGTGCTGAGGTAGCCCGTCAGCATGGTCTGATTGCCTGCTTCATGGCTAAGCCTTACATGGGTTATGCAGCTAATGGCTGTCATCATAACTGTTCCATGTGGACTGGGGGTAGCCGTGTTGTGCAGGATTTGGTGCCCGGGGAACTGCCCGGAATGGAAGAAAATTTCGAATATTCCAAGGGCGGTGTTAATGAGTTTAAAAGTAAAGTTGGTGACTGGATACCTTCAGAAACCGGACTTCATGTCCTTGGAGGATCATTGAAGCATATCAATGCTCTCACGGCGATTGGTGCGTCAACCGTCAATTCTTATCGCAGATTTAATGATTTTGGGCTTTGGGCACCAATTGGGGCAAATTGGGGACTGCAAAACCGATCATGTTCTATACGTATTTCTGCTCCTGATCGGTTTGAGTTCAGAGCAGTAGATGCTATGGTAAATCCTCACTTATTCTGTGGTGCCTTGCTTAAAGCCTTTGACGACGGGTTAACGAACAAAATTGATCCGGGCAAACCTGAAGACAGAAATGTCACTGAAGTTTGGATGAGTGGTAAAGAAGAGGTTAACCTAATTCCTCTTAATCTACATGATGCCCTTAAAGCCCTTGAACAGGATGATGTGATCCGCTCTGCAATGCCGGGTAAGCTTTATGATCTCTATCAAGAATATAAGCAAGATGAATGGACGCGTTTCTTACGTGAGGTCACAAATTGGGATATCGAGCGCTACCTGCATTGCGTGCCATAAGAACAGTTCAGGATTTTTGGCGTCTGTCGGTGAAACGCTAAATTGAAAATTTATTTAATTCACCGCATATTGGGAGGATAAAATGAAAAAACTTTTGTTAGCTATGAGTGTGTTGGGTATTTCTTCCAGCTTTGCCTTAGCACAAGACCTTAATGTACTAACTTGGGAAGGTTATGCGGATCCTAGTTTCTTAGATGGTTTTGAAAAAAGCTCTGGATGTAAGGTAAATGCTACCTATGTAGGATCAAATGATGACTTTGCACCTAAACTAGCTGCTGGTGGTGGTGTATATGACATGATCACCCCTTCAATCGACACCACGGGGTTGATGATTGATGCTGGTTTTGTTGAACCACTGGATACTTCGCGGATTTCCGAATGGGGGAATATTTATCCAAAGTTTATCAATCAAGACGGTATCAAAAGAAATGGGCAGTACTATGGCATGCCGTACACTTGGGGTGCGATAGCCTTTATGTATCGTGATGATGCATTTGACACTCCTCCAACCTCATTGAATGATTTGTGGAGAGAAGATCTTGCTGGAAAAATCTCTCTTTGGGATGATAAATCAGCCTTGTTTGTTGCCGCTCGCGTTAACGGCAATCAAAATATTTATGACCTCAGCGATGCCGAACTGGATGCCGCCAAAGCGACTCTTGTGAAGCAAAAGCCTTTAGTCAGAAAATATTGGGCTACTGCTGGTGAGTTGGTTGATCTTTATGCTGGTGGTGAGGTGGTTATTTCGAACACTTGGGCTGGCTATCAATCAGCTCTGCTGGCTGAAGAAGGCATCAAGGTAACTGAATTCATTCCAGAAGAAAACGCTGAAGGATGGATGGACAGTTGGATGATTGTTAAAGGATCAGCCAATACTGATTGTGCGTATCAATTCTTGAATTACCAGATCAGCGAAGCAGGCCAGTGCGGCGTTGCAAATGTGAATGGGTATTCTGTTGCCAACCCTGTTGCTGCAAAAGCCTGTATGCCAGCTGAGCAATTTGACGCTCTTCATCAGGACGACCCAAACTATCTTGATGGTCTGTTGCTTTGGGAACCTCTAGGCGAACGGCTTGAGGTTTATACAAACGCATGGAATGATGTGAAATCACAATAATCTCATTCCACCATTACAAAGGGGAAGCAAACCTGCTTCCCCTTATCAGAAAGATATACCCTTATGTCTCCGGTTATTGAATTAAAGCGCATCACAAAACAATTCGGTTCTGTCTTAGCCGTTAATGCAGTAGATCTTACTGTTGAAGATGGCGAGTTCCTTACCCTACTTGGGCCGTCTGGTTGCGGTAAGTCAACGCTGTTAAGAATGATTGGAGGTTTTGAAACGCCAAGCAATGGAAGCATATGTCTTATGGGTCAGGATGTTACTGATGTCCCGCCCCAAAAGCGTGATGTAAACATGATGTTTCAAGATTATGCGTTATTTCCGCATATGACAGTTGGACAGAACATTGCTTATGGCTTGAAAATGAAAGGGTTTACTAAATCCAACGCTACCGAAAAGGCTAGAGAAGCGCTTGATTTGGTGAGTCTGTCAGATAAGTTTAATGCTATGCCCCATGAATTGTCAGGTGGGCAAAAACAAAGGGTGGCTCTTGCTCGTGCGATTGTTCGGCAACCTAAAGTGCTTTTGCTTGATGAGCCTCTTTCAGCATTGGATGCTAAGCTTCGTGATCAGATGCAAGTTGAACTTAAACATCTTCATGAAAAAATTGGCATTACTTTTATCATGGTAACTCATGATCAAACTGAAGCTCTGGTGATGTCGGATCGGGTGGTTGTTATGAACGCAGGCCAGATTGCCCAAGATGGCACGCCTAAAGAGCTTTATGAAAATCCTTCATCTTCTTATGTAGCTAACTTTATTGGAACAACTAATATTATTAACGCTAAAGTTAAAAAAACCACATTGGGTCAAACCGCCTATACGATTAGTCAAAATAAGGATATTCTGGGGAAGCCAACCTCTGCTGCTTCTGGAGCATCAGTTAAAATTGGTATCAGACCAGAAAAATTTAATTTTTCTTCAGGAAAGAAATCATCAACTCGAAATATCCTTGAAGGCACAGTGTCAGAGCTGATCTATCATGGCAATAGCTTGCGTATTCTGGTCGATATAAATGACCAAATTACAGTTATGGTTGATACAATGTTATCTAGTCAAGATAGTGATAAGGATATCCCAAGTCATGGTCAAAAAGTGCATGTTGAGGTAGCGCCTGAACATGTATTGAGTTTTGATAAATAGGATTTGTGATGCGGCTATTTCGGTTTTCTCAAGCTGGTTTTGTATTAGGCATTCCTATTTTATGGATTTGCTTATTTATGCTTGTTCCATATGGAGTGCTTCTCACTTATAGTTTTTGGATCAAGAAATATCCGTTGTTTGTTCCTGCTTTTGAGTTTGTAAATTATTGGACAGTTTTTACTGACGGACAGTATGCACGGGTTTTGCTTAGAACATTGAAAATTGCATCTCTCACGGCGCTTTCATCTCTTTTGCTTGCTTATCCCTTTACCTATTTTCTCGTATTTCGGTTAAAAAGCCCCACGATTAGGCTGGTGCTATTGATGGCTGTTGTAGCGCCACTTTGGGTGTCTTATTTGCTTCGGGCTTATGTATGGAAAACCATTCTAGGGACCGAAGGCATTTTAAATTCTTTTCTGGTTAGCACAGGAATTTTGAGCGAACCATCTGGTGTATTTCTTTACAGCCAGTCTGCCATGGTCTTAACGTTAACCTATATCTTTATTCCTTTTATGGTTATGCCTATTTATACGGCACTTGAGAAAATTCCTAAAAACCTGAAAGAAGCATCTCATGATCTTGGTATGGGGGCGTGGTCAACTTTTATCAAAGTTACATTGCCATTATCAATGCCAGGTGTAATTGCAGGGTTTACCTTGACCTTCTGTTTAACTTTCGGTGATTTTATCGCGCCATTTTTGGTGGGTGGGCCAGACGGCCAAATGATTGCCAATGTGATAGCATCACAATTTGGCTCGGCTCTGAATTGGCCCTTGGGATCAGCCTTGGCGGTGGTAATGCTTATCTTGGTTCTCGGTATCATTTCACTTTCGGATCGATTTGAGCAATCAGGAAAGGTGGAAATGTGATGGCAAAGGAAATAACACGCCGACAAAAACGTCTACCAATGCTTGCTGCCGACAGTGGTTTTGTAACTTTTGTGACTTTAGTCATGTTGTTTCTGTATACGCCAATTATTGTGCTAGTGGTTTATAGCTTTAATGATAACCGTACGCTAACTTGGCCTATGAAAGGCTTTACCCTTTCATGGTATGAAAAATTATTTCAGAACGAACAAATCTTACAGGCCATAGCCAACAGTTTTTATGTTGCGACTTGTTCTACATTCCTGACCTTATTAATTGGCATCCCTGCGGCCATGGCACTGCATCGTTACCATTTTCCCGGCAAGACTATTTTTCGGCGCTTGCTCCTCCTACCAATTGCCTTGCCGGGGATAGTTACCGGCATTTCCATGCTTAATATGTTCAAGATGTTTGGCTTTAATCTCAATTTACAGACTGTCATAATTGGTCATGCTACGGCGTTGCTTGCTGTTGTTGTCACTCAGATATTTGCACGCCTGCAGAGATTGCCAAAGTCTCTAGAGGAGGCATCAGCAGATTTAGGTGCTGGGCCATTAAAAACCTTTTTATTTATTACCCTACCTAATATTAAATCTGCAATTTTTGGGGCAGGGTTGTTATCTTTCGTTTTATCATTTGATGAAATACCAGTGACATTCTTCTTAACGGGAAGAGATAATACATTACCAATGTATATTTATTCGACGATGCGCCGAGGAGTCACCCCGGAAATAAACGCTGTTGGCTCGATTATTGTTCTCATGTCTTTGATTTTAATTATAGCTTCAGTCTTGATTACAATTCGGGATCGCACATGGTTAAAACATTAATGAACAAAGGTTATAGAATTTGGGAAGTATTGAAGTAACTGATAGGAATGGCGAAATTCAACAACTTGATGCCAAAGTAGGGCAGAAAGTTATGGAAATTATCAGAAATGCCAGTCTTGATATTGAGGCGCAATGCGGTGGTTGCTGTTCTTGTGCAACTTGTCATGTCTATATTGACCCAGATCATTGGAGCCGTACCGGTGAGCGTACACCAGATGAAGAGGATATGCTTGATCTGGTTGATGGGGTGAAAGAAACGTCAAGGCTGTCTTGTCAGATTCTATATTCTGAAGCAATGGATGGCCTTAAAGTAATCATTGCGCCTGAATAATTAACCAAGCGCAAAAAACTTATAAAATAGCGCAGCGCCTGACCCAATCTAGGCTCCACCCCCTAGCAAAATCACATATCTATCAGTAAAAAGCGTCAGTAACCCCCGATGTGGGGTTAAATGAGGGTTTCTTATCAAGGTTATTAATAATATCGCATGAAAACAATAAGTTAAATATGGTGTGTGGAATCCTTCCCCAAAACGGCTAAAATGCTGCGGGAAAATGGATATGATGTTCGTGATATCAACAATTCGGAATGTGCCAAAATTGATGGTGGGATGTCCTGCCTAAGCTTGCGGTTTTAAGTCATACTCACGTCAAAAATCATACGCCCTATTCATTTGGAATGTTTCCGCTAGCCTAGGGATCAATGCTCTCAATTATCCAGCGCTGAAGATGCATGACGGGATGCTCAGAATTGACGCCGCCTTGTGGGTCAACGACAAGCGGCCCCGGGCGGTAGCCGCGTGAGCATAATCCCCGTTGCACGGATTCCACCAGATGGATATCTTCTTCCACGGTCGTCTCGCGATCCTGTTTTGCCAGTTTGCGCACGGTATCGTTTTCGGTTCCATCAATAGAATACCAACCGCGCCATACCACCACATGATCCGCATCCACAGCGCGCCAGTGATAGGTGTTGAGAATATTCCCCGGATAGACCTGAAAGCTAAACATAGGCCACAGAAACCAGCTAGAATACTGATCAAAATGATCAAAACCCGATTGGATATCATAAGTCATGTCATCTAGATTCTGGCAATCGGTGGTATGGCGAAGGCATTTCCCTTGCGGCTGAATATCATAGGTTTCTGGTTTAACAACGCCACTGGCAAAGGTCGGATGGTTAAGCGCGCAGTGATAACATTCGGAATAGTTTTCAACCGACACTTTCCAGTTGCAATTCTCAGCGATCTCTACCCATTCCAGAGGCTTGAGGTGTTCCCAATGAGGAACCCACTCCCTTAATTCTTGCAGCGCTTGGGGAAACCAGTCATCCATGGGGGCGGCATCAGGGTCCAGATTAACAAAGACAAAACCCAGAAACTCCTCAACCTTGACTTCGCTTAGGCAAATGCTGGCGCTATCAACCCCTGCCACAGCATCCAAATTAGGAGCAGATTTAAGTCGTCCATCAAGATGATAACTCCACGCATGATAGGGGCATACAATCGCAGGCACGCGCCCTGAACCTGATACCAATTGATGGGCGCGATGCTGACAGACATTATAGAATACGCGGATACGATTTTCACGGTCACGAATAGCAAATAGGCTCTCGCCAGCAATATCAAAGCTAGTGTAACTGCCGGGCAGGGGCAGGGCTGAACCATGACAACCAAATTGCCATGTTTTTGCCAATACCCCCTGACATTCTTGGGTAAAAATTGACGGATCGGTGTAATATCTGGCATCCAGTGAATGAATGGGTGAGGTCATGATTGCTCCTCAACATAAAGGCCACGTTGATGCCGGCGTTTGTGAAATTTCTCAACCCGGTCAACAATTTCCTCGCTAGCAACAGATATCACCAGCGACAGCAGCGTTTCCAGCAAGGCAATGATGCTGACTGATGAGGGAAAGAATTGTGGCGTATCTACCGACACATTAAACCCATAATCCGCATGACGGATGATAGGGCTAGCTGGGCTATCTGATATTCCGATAATGGTTAAGCCTTGTTCACGCGCAATGCTTACCGCTTCCACCACTTCGGTGCGATAAGGTTTGCAGGAAATCGCGATGAGCACATCTTGCCCATTCGCCCATACCAGATCATCCACAGGCGTTGAACCAGGGCGCGGAATAGCATGAAACTGAACCATGCCTGTTGAGGCCAGATAGGTAAAGTTATGAGCATTTGAATTATGCAGGCCAACACCTAGCGTATAGACATTTCTGGAATTCCAAATGGCATTAGCGGCGGCAATAAGCTGATCAATGGAAATGCCAGAAAAGCTTTCCTCAATGTTGCGTAACGCGCTTTGCACCATATCAGCATAAAGCCCGCCAAGTGACCCTGATTTCCGCACATCTTGAAGCCAGCGCGCCCGATCAGGAAAATCACCGCCACGGCGGATGGTTTCTCGGAATGGGGCGCGAAAATCCTCATAGCCTTTGAAGCCAATCTGACGCGCCATGCGCATAATTGTATTGGGCGTGACACTGGCGGCTTCGGCAATCTCGCGCACAGTGGAAACCCCAACATCTAGGGGGTTTTCCAGAACATAGACTGCGGCCTTCTGCGCCTCAGGGGTGAGAGAGGATAATTCGTCCGACAGACGGGTCAATACCATTGATGATGCATTTGTGTCATTCATGATTGACTATGGTATATTTGTTCTATTAGGGTGTCTATATCTTTTTCTTACCGAGGATCAAAATGTCAGAGGTAGAGTTTCCAACACAAGCTAAGGTCGTTATTGTTGGTGGCGGCGTGATGGGTTGTGGGTTGGCCTATCATCTTGCCCATGAAGGCTGGACAGATGTTGTTCTGCTTGAAAAGGCCGAGTTAACAAGCGGCAGCACTTGGCACGCCGCTGGCCAGATCACCCATTCCACCAGCTCTTTTGGCCTAGGAAAATGTGTTGATTACAATATTGGCCTTTATGCTGGTGGACTTGAGGCGGAAACGGGCCAAGTGGTGACATGGCATGGCTGTGGTTCATTTCGCCTAGCCTATACTGAGGATGAGATGGATTGGCTTCGCCATACGTTATCGGTGGGCAAGGCGCTTGGCTTTAATATTGAATTGGTACAACCTGACCGCGTTTCCGCCTTGCATCCTTTTTACAATCTGGATGGGGTTTTAGGGGCGTTATATACCCCTGATGATGGTCATGTTGATCCTTCAAATGTGACCATGGCCTTAGCGGCAGGGGCACGGCAATTAGGCGTTAGCATTTATCGCCGATGCCGCGCCACCAATATCACCCAGAATCCAAACGGCGAATGGGTGGTTGAAACGGAACGAGGGACAATTCGCTGTGAGCATATTGTCAACGCTGGCGGAACATATGCACGCCAGATGGGGGAATGGTCAGGCCTGCAATTACCAATGACGTCAATGACGCATCATTATTTTGTGACTGAACCTGTGCCGCAATTCGCTGAACTTGAGCGCGAATTGCCCGTGATTAGGGATGACCGCAAGGTGTCAGGTTATATCCGCATGGAACAAAAACGCGGATTGATTGGCATTTATGAGAAAGAAAATCCAAATACCGTCTGGGAGGATCATTGCCCGTGGGAGGCAGAAAATGAACTCTTTGATCCTGATTATGATCGGGTTATGCCTTGGCTTGAAGAAAGCCTTAACCGCATGCCTATTTTTGCGGATTTGGGCATTAGCCGCGAGGTCCATGGGGCGATATCGCACCCCCCTGATGGTAATCCGTTAATCGGCCCTGCCCCAGGTGTGCGCAATTACTGGTGCTGTTGCGGCACACAGATCGGGATAGGTTGGGGGCCCGGCTTGACCCGCGAATTGGCAAGATGGATGGTGCATGGGGCGGCAGATATTTCCATGCGTGATTATGATCCGCGCCGCTTTGGTGATTATGCCAATAAAGAATGGCAGGTGATTAAAGCCAAAGAAGATTATTGCTTGCGCCATGAGATTCCTTTTCCGCATTTTAACCGTCTGGCTGGCCGTCCGATCAAGCCTTCGCCTTTGTATGATTTGCTATCAGCAAAAGGCGCTGTTCATGAGGAGGTGTTCGGGTTTGAACGGCCGCGGTGGTTTGCGCGTGACGGCGTGCCTGCCCAAGATTATTATTCCTTTCGCCGCAATATTGTCCATGACATGGTCGCTGAAGAAGTTAAGGCCGTTCGTCAAGCCGTTGGCATCATGGATGTGACGGCCTTTGCCAAGGTCAAGGTATCTGGGAAAGGGACATTTGCGCTTCTTGATCGGCTGACGGCAAATAAACTGCCTGTTAACATTGGCGGCATTGCGTTGACGCATCTCTTAAATAAACGCGGTAGGATTGAGGTGGAAGCCACTATCCTGAAAATGGATGATGAGAGTTATTATCTTGTTTGTGCCGCGTTTTTTGAACAACGTCTGCTAGATCATCTTCATCACAACCGAATGGATGAGGATGTGACCATAACCCCCTTATCCGCAGAATGGGCGGCACTGACCATAAATGGCCCTAAATCGCGTGATGTCTTGGGGCAGGTGACAGATGCGGCGCTGGATAATGCGCATTTTCGCTGGCTAACCGGGCAAAAGATAATGATATCAGGGCATGAGGTATGGGCGCTTCGGATGTCTTATGCTGGTGAATTGGGCTGGGAGCTGCATATGCCCAAGACCGCTTGCCTTGATGTGTATTCAGCCCTTAATGCGGCAGGTCAGGCCTATGGTATTAGGGATTATGGCTCATTTGCTATGAATGTGATGCGTATGGAAAAGGCATTCAAAGGGGCAGGGGAGTTAACGAACGAAGTGACCTTACAAGAAGCGGATGTGATGCGGTTTGTTGATCAGGATAAGGATTTTCTTGGCAAATCAGAAACGCTTGCTAAGGTAAATCATCTGCCATGGGTTTGCGCCTATCTGGATATTGAACCTGACGGCGTTGTTGACGGTCATGGCGGTGAGGCCGTTATGAGAGGCGGCAAGGTGATCGGGTCGACGGCATCGGTTGTTTATGGGCATTCGGTTGGACGGATACTGGCCTTTGCCTATATCAAACCTGAGGCGGCGACAGTTGGCACTGAGCTTGAGGTCGTGATTGCTGGAAAACCAAGAGCAGCTAAGGTACTTGGTGCGCCAGCCTATGATCCGGAAAGCCAGCTTCCCAAAACTGATCAGGCAACGCATTAAGCGAGGGGAGAACAGATCATGATATCACAGCATCAGCTTCCTGAAACGATGGCCGCGATGGTGACAATGGGGCATGGCGGCCTTGATCAGATGGTCTGGCATGAAAATTGGCCTTGTCCGCGTCCATCCGCTGGCCAAGTCATGATCCATGTCGGGGCCTGTGGATTGAATAACACCGATGTAAATACCCGGTCAGGTTGGTATTCCAAGGCCGTATCTGATGCCACAAAAAGTGAAGGTTATGATCAGGTTAGCGAAGAAGACCCAACATGGGGCGGCGCCCCTATCCAGTTTCCCCGTATTCAGGGCGCGGATGTTTGTGGTCTGATCGTGGCGGTAGGTGATGGGGTTGATCCCCAGCGGATAGGGGAACGGGTCATCACCGATGGCTGGTTGCGCGATCCTGATGACCCCATGGATAAGGATAAAACCGGATATTTTGGATCAGAATGTGATGGCGGTTTTGCTGAATATACCGTTACCCTTTCGCAAAATGCGTTGGCAATTCAGTCTGATTTGTCTGATGCGGAACTGGCGACCTTTTCGTGTTCCTATTCTACTGCTGAAGGAATGCTGACACGGGCACAGGTGACTGCCTCAGATACTGTGCTGGTGACTGGCGCATCCGGCGGTGTTGGCGGGGCTGTGGTGCAACTGGCAAAACACCGCGGCGCACGGGTGATTGCGCTGGCATCAGAAAGCAAACATAACGATGTTGCGGCGCTTGGGGCAGATCAATGTCTTCCGCGGATGCCAAACAATTTACGCGCCGCTTTGGGTGAGGAAAAAATTACTGTCGTCGCCGATATTGTCGGCGGTGCGATCTGGCCGTCCTTAATCGAAAGTCTTGAACGAGGTGGGCGCTATACCTGTTCTGGTGCTATTGCCGGGCCCATTGTAACCTTGGACTTGAGAACCTTTTATTTGCGCGATTTGACCTTAACAGGGTCAACAGTGATTGATCCCCAAATCATGAAAAATCTGATTGGCTATATCGAAACTGGCGCAATTAAACCAGCATTGGCGGCGTGCTATCCTTTATCTGAATTGCGTGAGGCACAGGCCGCCTTTATCGCTAAGACGCATACTGGCAATATTGTGGTTTGCCCATGACCGTTTCATCTCCTGATCTTATCCAAAGCTTGTTTGAGGCGCTCCTTATTGAGGCCAAAGCAGCATATGATAGCAACCCGCAAATGCAGGCTTTTGCCGCGTGGCCAACAGATATGGTGTATCAAAAAACAGCCCCTATCTATATTCCGGCCATTCGCCAATTATCCTTGTGGGAAAATGAGCATCCCTTACACAAAGCTACCCAGAGCATTTTGCCATATGGGAAATGGAAGCAAACCTACACCGAGCAAGAGGTTGGATACGGCTTTTTGCAAGATTACGGCTATATCGAATTGTTTGGGCCTGATGGCCATTTTACCTCTCATCAAGGGCGCGCCTATATCGGTTATTGGGGCAAGGGTTTATATTATCCATGGCATCATCATGAGGCAGAAGAAATCTATATGGTGGTTAGTGGCTCAGGTTATTTTGAAGCCGAAGGCAAGGCGCCTGTGACCCTCACTTCAGGGCAATGCCAGAGGCATGACAGCAATCAGCCTCATGCCCTAACGATGAAAGAAAGCGCTATTCTAACCCTTGTGCTATGGGGCGGTGCTGGCATGGCAGGATTGCCGAAAATGGGGGCAAAATCATGAAGATCACAAAGATAACCGTTTATCACATTGATTTGCCGCTTGAACATCCCTACTGGTTATCCGGTGGCCGATTAAAATTCGAAAGGCTTGATGCCACATTGGTTAAACTGGAAACCGATGCTGGTTTAATCGGTTGGGGTGAGGGAACACCATGGGGGCATACCTATGTTCCTGCCCATGGGCCGGGTATTCGTGCCGGAATAGAAACAATGGCAAAGGTTCTGATCGGGCTTGATCCGCGCTGTGTTCTTGATGTTGAACGGGCGATGGATATGGCCTTGCCCGGGCATCTTTATGCCAAATCCCCTATTGATATGGCGTGTTGGGATATCGCTGGTCAAGCAGCAGGCTTACCTATTGCAGACCTCATGGGTGGGGGGTCGCGGACGCCGCGCCCTATTGCCTCATCAGTGGGGGCAAAAACTATCGCAGACACACGCGCCGTTATTGATCGCTATCGGCAGAGGGGGTATGTGGCTCATTCTGTTAAAATTGGCGGTGATGTTGAGCGTGATATTGCCAGAATTACCGATGTGGAAAGCATCCGCCGCGAAGGTGAGATTGTGCTTTATGATGTTAATCGCGGCTGGTCACGGCAACAGGCGTTACGGGTGTTAAGTTCGGTTGAGGGGCTGAATGTGATGGTTGAACAGCCCTTGGAAACCCTAGATGATATTGCGGCGATAGCGCCGCTTCATGCCACCCCGATCAGTGTTGATGAAAGTTTGGTCACGCTTCAGGACGCGGCACGCATAGCCCGTGATGGCATTGCGACTATTTTTGGAATTAAGCTCAATCGGGTAGGTGGGTTAACTAAAGCCGCCCGCATGCGTGATATCGCGCTTGCGCATGGCATAGATATGTTTGTCATGGCAACAGGAGGGACAGTCTTAGCAGATACCGAGGCCCTGCATCTAGCCGCTACCATCCCTGATGCGCATTGCCATGCCGTCTGGTCATGCCAAGATATGCTAACCGTTGATATTGCTGATGGGCGCGGAGCCAGAAATGTTGATGGCCATTTACATTTGCCTGAAACTCCGGGGCTAGGGGTTCATCCTGATGAAGACAAACTTGGGACGCCAGTGGCAGTATATCAATGAAAATCAAACGGCTCTCTCTCTGGCATATTCCTTTAACCAGCCATGACACTTATTACATGGCTGATGGCAAAACTTGTGACACGGTGGAAACGGTCATCATATGCATAGAAACGGATACAGGGCTGAAAGGATGGGGTGAGGCCTGTCCCATTCCACATTACCTGCCTGCTTATGCAAGAGGGATTGCCCCGGCGGTCGCGGATATGGCGCCAGTTATTTTGGGGGCAGACCCCATTGGTGTGGAAAGCCTGATGCAGCGGATTAATGCCTTTTTGTTAGGTCATGAATATGTGAAATCCCCTCTGGATATGGCGTGTTGGGATATCACTGCAAAGGCGGCACAATTGCCCCTTTATGCGCTTTTAGGTGGTCAGCGTCAGGCCGATATGCCGCTTTATCATTCTATCACCTGTATTGCCCCTGATGACATGGCGCGGATGGCGGCGGATGCCAAAGCCGCAGGCATCACCCAGTTTCAGGTCAAACTTGGTGCTGATAATAACTGGCAGACGGATGTTGAACGGTTACGGCGTGTGCGTGAAACCGTGGGTGAGGGGATGCTGGTTTATGGTGACTGGAATTGCGGCGCAACCCAGCTTGACGCCACCCGTGTGGGGCGAGCGGTAGCGGATTTGGATATTATGCTAGAACAGCCTTGCCGGACGATGCCGGAATGTGCGGCGGTGCGTGCGGCAACAGGTTTGCCCATGAAAATGGATGAAAATACCCATGACACAGCATCTCTGCTTGAGGCAAGCCGTCTAGGTATTATGGATGCGGTGGCGTTAAAATTATCAAAATTTGGCGGCATCTCACCAACTCGGCAGGCAAGGGATTTATGTCTGCATTTAGGGGCAAAGATGTGCATTGAGGACACATGGGGCAGTGATATCACCACCGCCGCCTTATTGCATCTAGGGGTGTCAACTCATCCGGCTCATTTGCTCAATGTTTGTGATCTGTCAGGCTATGTAGCGCCTAGGCTAGATGCCGCCGCCCCATCACGCCAACATGGCAGGATCGCTTTACCATCAGACCCCTCAATCTATGGCTTAGGGGTTTCTCCAGACCCTGAGATTTTGGGTCAGCCAGATATGATATTGGACTAACAGATGCATAAAATCAAAACCCAAAGCGAATGGATAGAAAAAGCCAAGCAGGTTTTGCCTGCTGGGGGATTTGGCAATTTTGATTCCGGCGTGATTATTGCGAGGGGGGAAGGGTGCCATGTCTGGGATCAAGACGGTAACGACTATATTGATTATTTGATAGGGTCAGGGCCGATGTTGCTTGGTCACGGGCATCCCGAAGTGCTGGAAGCGGTGCTAGAACAACTGCCTCACGGCATGACCTTTTTTGCCAATAACCCTCGCGGAATTGAATTGGCGTTGGCGATCTGTGATGCTGTGCCGTGCTGTGAACACGTGCGTTTTGTGACCTCAGGCGGTGAAGCGGATATGTATGCCATCAGGCTAGCACGCGCTTTTACAGGCAAAACCAAAATCTTGAAATTCGAAGGCGGCTATCATGGTATGAGCGCCGAGGCGCAGATGAGCCTTGCCCCTTCAAGAGAGGTTAATTTTCCTCGTGCGGTGCCGGATAGCGCTGGTATTCCCTCATCGGTTCAAGACGATATGCTTATCGCGCCGTTTAATGATCTGGATGCGGTGGCATCTTTGCTTGCGGATCATGATGATATTGCTGCTATTATTGCTGAACCCTTACAGCGCATTATTCCGCCCGTGCCGGGGTTTCTTAAAGGCCTGCGTGAGCTTTGCGACAAGCACCATATCCTGTTGATTTTTGATGAAATCGTTACAGGATTCCGGCTGGCTTATGGGGGCGCGCAGGAACATTATGGGGTTACGCCCGATATTTGCACCTTGGGCAAGATTATTGGTGGCGGTTTTCCGCTTGCCGCCTTGGGGGCTAGCGCTGATCTGATGAAGCATTTTGATAAGGCGATTGTTGGCGCTGACCAATGGCTGATGCAATTAGGGACATTATCAGGCAATCCGGTGGCCTCGGCGGCAGGGCTTAAAACCATGGAGGTGTTACGGCGTGATGGCAGTTATGACAGGTTGCGGTCTTATGGTCGCCGGCTTCAACAGATGCAACAAGACGCGCTTACCCGCGCTGGCATAACGCACCGGATTTGTGGTGACGATTCGCTGTTTGATGTTTTGTTCACGGA
>Ga0255769_10002759_pt1 | contig 18452 bp, 35 predicted proteins | sample 041ome_9_FD_179637 | JGI IMG/M metagenome (GOLD analysis project Ga0255769, IMG submission 179637) | Coastal salt marsh microbial communities from the Groves Creek Marsh, Skidaway Island, Georgia - 041413US metaG (version 2) | ecosystem: Environmental > Aquatic > Marine > Intertidal zone > Salt... | reverse complement strand
GGTTTAATAATTCTCTATCTTTCATTTCTCTTTGGTGTTAAAGGTTTTTAATTTCCTTGTAGTATTCTTTAACCTCATTTTTAGTTAGGCGCTTTACCCAATCCTTACTTGCGTATAACGGCATTGATTTTCTGCCGTGTGGCTCTACTACAATTTCATCTTTATCGCATTGTGATTGTAATTCTACATCAGATACTGATGCAAGAACCCATACCAATGTTTCGTTTTTGATTTCGTCAGTTATTTTCATTTCTATTTGGTGTTAAAGGTTATCTACATATATGTAAACTTTCTTAAAAAGCTCATTGCTGAAATCGGTGTTGATTGGTTCTACATCAAGAGATAACTCAACCTCTTCACCATCAGACTGCCACTTATTTTCAAGCTCATTAGCTTTTTGTTGATTCTTTTCAACATAATTACTAATAACATTCATATAGTTGAACTCGTTCACTTCAACTGTTTCTTCTAACCATTCAAAACCTGTATTGGTTATATATTGTAGTTTAACTTGAATTGTTTTCATATCTCTCAATCTCTCTTTCATATCTTTCATATCTTTCATCTCTCTCTCAATTACAGTACTAACATACGAAAAATTTTTGAAACATGCAAGCTTTTTCGTAATTATTTTTTAAAGATTATCACGTACTGAGTTACCCATTAACATTTGGGAAGTTGGAGCGATACCGAAGTATGTCCACACACCACCATATGTTCCGTTGTATTGGGCTCGGCATCGGTCCATAATCGTATCATCAAATTCTAATTGTTGACCTGTGATTGGGTCTAAGATTGGATACCACTTTGTTCCCCAATCACCATCACCGAAAGTAATCCAAGCCATTTCTTTAGTTAAATCAATCATCTTATTTGGGTTTATCATTATTTCTTAATTACAGTACTAACTTACAAAAAATATTTTAAATATGCAAGTCTCAAATGAAATTATTTTAGACAAAAAAAACCCAACCTTACGGGGTTGGGTTTCTATATACTAGCCTCTTTGTTATACGACTAGATTTATTCTTTTATTATTGATGGGTCATCCATACTTTGAATGTATAAATCAACCAATCTTGATACTGCTTCAGGTTTTTCATCTGATTTGAATTTGACCTTTATCTTAGCCATCCCACTTCCACCAGAGTTTTTACCCGAATCTACCTCAATACCTTTAATATTGTGTTTTTCGTAATCTTTTCGTTTAAATAACCCCAACAATGATTTTTTCAAATCAGATGGTGTTTCATCACCAAAAACTAACCTTGCTTCAAAATCAATTTCCAATTCCTCCAAACCAATAGAGGAATGGTCAGCCAGTATATAAGTTGGAAACTCAACTTCCTGTCCTCTAATTACAAAGGTTTTGGTTTTTGGAGTTCCATCTTCTTTAAAGTAATTATTAACAGCGTTTATGTGTTGTCTCTCACTAATACTCTGAGCAACCATTGCAGCTTCTAATAAACCACTTACTAATTCTTCTATATTTAATCTTGCCATAACTTTATTTTTTAAGTTAGTTGGGTGACCCGAAAGCCACCCATTAACTTTAACTACAAATATACGAAATATATTTTAATTATCCAAATTATTTGTTAGGGTCAGCTGTCAATGGAATAGCTGATGGTTCTAACATCTGAGTTAGATAATCTGATAATTTCAACATACCTTCAGTTGCAGGTAGTTGTTCCGCATGAACTGCAACGCTATACTTAGCTGAGTTATCAGTTGAACGGGTGTTTTCTTTGTGGGTTGCTACTTTACCAGACATTTTTGCTGAGAATTTCATTCCCCACCATCCACCGCTAGCCGAAGCTTCAATAGATGATTCAGTATCAGTTGATGATTTATCCATATTAGAAGTTGAAACTTCCATTGTGAAATTAATATCAGCTGATGTGATAGCTAAAGAAGGTAGTGGTACTAAAGGTAACATTGGAACTTTAGAGTATAGAGTTTGAACTGATTGTTCACCAGTATCACCATCTGTCATTACTCTGTTCATTTGAACATCCAACGCTCTAGCAGTAGCGTTTCCATCTTTATCTTTTACAAATGCAACTTCGTTGATATATCTCCAAGTTACATCGTTTAATTTTGCTTGCCCTTTAGCCATTCCTTCCAAAGGAGCTACAATCAAATCTTCAATAGGTAAACCTACGAACTGATTTGCGATACCATTTGCCATAATTGTTTTATTTTATGTGTTAGTTTTTGATGTAACTGTTTGATATAAATACAATAAAAAAATCGGTTAAGATAGGTATTTACCCAAACTTAACCGAACCTTTATATTCTTTCTTAATTTTATTTATTTCTGAGATTGCTTCTCTATATAGTTTTTTCGTTTCTTCATCCACATTGAAATTAAAAATTGTATTACAATTTGGACAGATTGACATTGGATTCTTTAAGATAAATTCTAAATTGATTCCCAATGGTTGTCTACACGATGGACAGGGTAATGCCATAACTAATTATTTTTTAAAGTCTATTAAGAACACTTTCCTTTAATTTTATCATATAACATATCTGCATATCCTTTGGGATTCTCAATATGTTGTTCCGTAGATTCCATCTTTTTAATCAAACACTTTTTGAAATCATTCCCATTCCCCATTTTCAACAAGGTTTCTTCAGCACATGCTTTCATCCAACCTCTTGGGTCATTTCCCTCAACTGATTCATTTACATTGTGTATTGCTTTTATACAATCTATTGGATTTCCCATAACTTATTGATTTGTATTTGAAAGTGATTCCCCATCTTCCTCATCCATCTTTTGAACGAGCATTTTATCCTTATCAGTATCACTAAACCAATAATCTATAATCTTACCATATGAACCGATTAGTGCACCTAATAATAAAAGTAGTAATTCTTTCCATTCTCCACTTACTTCACTACCAATGTGAATTGAGATTAAGATTCCTATTGCGATTGCCATAAAGGTAACTAAAACAACTAAAGTCATTAACCATCTTCTATTCATCATAGAAAGAAGTAGTTTCTGAAATCCTCTTTGTTCTTCTTGTTCTTCCATTTATTTACTTTCTAAATAAGGGTTACACTCCTCACAACTACATTTTGCACATTCACATTCAGTACAATCGTTTTTTCTGATAAACTTATGTGATGAAATTGGGTCTACATCACCATGATGTGATTCACATCCACACTTTACACATGTTGCCATAATTAATCCTTTTTAAATTTTTCTGCTTCTTTTGCTCTTAGAGCTGGTAAGAATTTGAACTTAGCTCGTTTTAAAACTCTACCTTTCTTTCTTAATACATTCTTATGAACTATCTTTGCCTGTTGAATGGATAAATCACTTTTATTCATACCAGGAAATAAATCCTCCATAAATTGTTTATAAACTTGTAAATATGCCATTTTATATGCAATCTTTTTTAGTTTAGCAAGAGGTTTTTTCCTCTTCATTGTTCTTAACTTCCTTCTTTGAATAGCAGCTTTCTTACCAGCCATGGCTCTTTTTCTTCTTAACTTATCAGCTGGTCTTAATTTACCTTTACTTTCTTCAATATCGGCAAGTTTAGTGTAATATTTTGGGTCCTCATATAAATGGTCTAATGCAATTTCTTTTGCTATCTCTCTATCTGAAGTGTGTTCCATTTCAACTTTAATACCCATTTGTAATTCCTTATTTAAATCATCAATATCAACTTTGTGCATATTTGCAATATCGTAGATATTCATCTCACCAGCTAATCCGCCAGGAATTTTATCTTCACTTATATCTAACCCACTTCTATCGTGTTTAGAGAATTTACCTAACTTATCAAATGCTCTGAATGCCTTTAACTTCATTACCTTTTGGATTCTCATATTATCTAATTGTTTGAATCTCATATGATTCTTTACAATGTAATAAACATTGGCAGTGTTACCACCAACTGATTCAATCCAATTTTTATATTTCTTAACTAAATTAGCTGATACTTTTTCGTGTCCAAAATGTGTAATATGTCCTTTCTTTGGATGGATACCAGCAGTTTCATCTTTTCCTATATCGTGGAACATTGCTGCGATTGCAATATCGATATCATCTTCTTTGATTGAACGATTTACAACTGTGATTGTATGTTTAAGTACATTCCCTTCAGGGTGTTTATCAATTCTCTGTCCAAAGTTCTTTAAGTTATACACTCTCTTTTGTAAATCAGATGGCATTTTCTTAAAGAGTGATTTGAAATCGGTGATTCCTAATTCTTTCAAACCTTCGTTTAGATAGTTTTCCTTTTCTTTACTTGCTATCCACAATCCAATTTCAGGTCCTTTAATATCTGATGGAACATCCTTACCAGTTACTGATGTTTTGAACTTTACAAACTTAGTAAAATCTTTACCAATCATTTTACCAAAGGTAATTATTCTACTATCTTCTGCTTTTCTCTGCCCTTTTTTATAAACTAAAACATTTTCAGGTTTGAAATCTTGAAGTGTATTTAGATAAACTATTTCATCTCTTTCATCATTTGTATAGTTTATCTTATTTAGAATTTTAGATAGTACAACTGGTGAGTTCTTTCTTAATACCCATGCTAAGAATAAAATATAATCGTTTGTTTTAGGATATGGTTTTGATACTTTTAGATTTGGAAGTATCTGAGAAGTAAATCCAATCTTATCACACATCTCCATATACTCTTTTGTATTCTTTGATGATTTGATTGATTTTAAGAATTCATCTCTAATTCTTTCAGAACTAACTCCTTTTATTGATGGGTCATTTTGTAAAGCATCTAATAACTCTTTATCTAACTTACCACCCAATCTTGTCCAAAATCTTAATGCTCTTAACTTTCTTAACGGGTCCTCATCAAATCTTTCTTTTGCTTTACCAACAGTTCTGATGTTTTTCTTTTTCAAATCTTCTATACCACCAACTAAATCTACAATCTCTTTTCTATCGATGTCATAGAATAAGGCATTTACAGTTAAATCCCTTCTCTTAACATCACCATGTATATCTGTGTAATCTACCGATGAAGGTCTCCTACCTTTTCCGATATCTTTTCTGAAAGTTGCAATCTCATATTCTTCATTATTAATAAAAAGTGAAACAACACCAAATGCCTTTCCAAGTGGTTTAGATGATATTCCATTATCTTTTGCTATCTTCTCAACTTCTTCAGGTTTTGCATCAGTTGCTAAATCGAAATCTTTAGGTGATTTACCTAAGATGGCATCTCTAACCGCACCACCAACTACATAAAGTTTTTTACCATTCTTTTTGAATGCCTTATGTATCTTGATTACATCCTTTGGTATGTTTAGTTTTAGATTACTCATTATTTCTTTTGATAACCTGAGATGAACTTCTACCTACATTTGAACCTCTACTTACATTTGGTCTAACCACAGGTCTTGTTGGAGGCGGTGGTGGAGTTCTTCTTATATTGTTATTGTTATTAGGTCTTGGTACATTATAATTTCTCGTAGGTGTTGAGTTATTGTTTATAGGTGTTCTAACTCTACTCTTTATATCGTTATAATCTCTACGAGGTACAATTCTATCTTTGTTATCATACCTTCTAACTCTAACATTGGAATTATTGGTGGTCGAATTATTCGACCTGCCTCTGTTTATTATAATGTTTGTGTTGTTAGAACCTCTTCTACCATTCACCACAACAACATTTCTATTTCTTATTGGTTGAGGATTATGAACAAATCCACTATTCCATCTGTAAGGATTATATCCCCATGCCCAATTGTTTCTGAATCCATAGTTCCAACCCCATCTATTGTATCCAAATGGATACCAACGGTTCCATCCCCAATTGTAAGGATAGTTGAAACTCCAATCCCACCAAAGTTGAGTTCTATTGAAGTAAAAATCCCAAGTAGTAAAGTATGGGTTCGTATATAATCCTAACTCCCAAGAGTTATCGTAATACCAACTCAAAGGTTGGTTCTGTGCATATTGAGCAAAATTCCATCTGAATTGATTATCAGTTCTTAACTTCCAATTCAAATCCATTCTATTTTCAATCTTATCAACTCTCACATCACCAATATATTCTGGTGTGTGATTGATTGTGGAAAATTGATACATACTTCCACAAGATGTTAATAGAAATCCTAAAAGTATTAAAATGATTATTCTTCTCATGTATATAAATATAAGTATAAATTAAAGTGTACAAAGTGCTGCTTCGGAAGACCAACTTGAACCTCTCCAATATCTAACAGTAAATCCACCAGCATAAGGTTGGTCAGAATACCAACCCGCTGTAGCATAAACACTTCCAGCGCTGTTTGAGAAAATCGGTACATTCCACCAGTCACCACCACTTGCGTTGTAATAGGTTGGTGTTCGTTCTGAAGAGAATTCACTACATGCTTCAAGTTCACCAAAATTAGAATCCTCAGCTCTACCTGAATATCCCAAATCAATTGCAGTAAGTCCTCCACCACCACCACCACCTGCACTGTGGTTATAGGAATACCATTCTGATACTGAAGCAGGATTTGTTGCATTTGGATAACTTCGAGAGTTTCTATTAATTGCACCATATCCACCATTTTCAGCAGTATCCAAAGAGATTTGTGAAGATGCAGTTCTACCTAACTCAGAATTTATCTGAGATAGTCCTAATTGTCCTGATGCTGGTAATGCCATTCTTTTATTCTTTGTATATAAATATTACAAAAAAAGAAACCCCCAACATAAGTTGAGGGTTTCAAATAGCTATTTCTTCTTAACCTTTATTGGTTAACTTAATCCTTCTTTTTAAGGATGTGGTAAAGAACGAATGCCCCTACTAATCCAACCAATCCTTCAGCAGATAATCCACCGATGATTCCCATAATATTATCTACTACAGAAATGTTTGGCCAGAACGGAATGCTCATCCCTTTAAATAGTACTTCAAAAACTACACCTAATGCAATTAGAGTTGTACCTACTTCTACAAGTTGATTAGCCCAAGAGCCAATCTTTTTAAGAAAGTCCATAATGTTCTCCTTTGTTTTAATTAAAGTCGATATAACTTCTCCCTTTTCAAAAACATCGGAATTCCAAAAATAAATATGGAAATAAAATAAAAAACCCTACCGAAGTAGGGTCTTTTATATATTACAATAAACAATTATGAAGTTTTGTGTGTTATAATGAGGTAATTTTTTTCTCCAATCTTGTGATTCGATTCCTCAATCTTTGGATTTCTAGGTCTTTATATGTGTACTTTTTATCACCTTTTGGTTTAATCCATACCATAATACCTTCTTTGTATTCAGCCTTTGTTCCCACAAAATCACTCCAAATTCCATGCGGTCTGAATACATTATCTACTTTTTTGTAGAAGCCTTTTTGTGTTACTTCTCCTTCTTCATTTACATACTTGTAAGAATACAAATTATCATCAATTTGATGAATAACTCTTTCTTGACCAAACACATTTCCAATAGTAAGAATGAATGTAATAAAGAGGAGGTAAAATACTCTTTTTCGATTTAACATAATATCCTCCTTTATATATAAGTATATCCAATGTTAAGAAATTGTAAAGAAATTGTAAAAATTTAACAATTTGGACATAAAAAAAGGGAGAACCAACCGTCCTCCCTTTTGAATATCGGATATCGGAATATGCGATATTAACCCATTAGCATTTGTTTTTGTTGTGATTCTTCTTTTTCATCTGGTCTATCCACTACCATACATTCAGTAGTTAAAATCATACCAACAACAGAACTTGCGTTTTGAATTGCACATCGAGTAACTTTCTTTGGGTCAATTACCCCATCCACCATCAAATCCACAAACTCTTCAGTTTTAGCATTGTAACCTAAAGTTTCACCACCTTCAACTGCCCAATGAGTATGTAACGATGATATAATATCAGTAGCATTTTGTCCAGCATTTTCCAAAATCTGAACGATTGGTGCCGAAAGTGATTCTCTGATTACTTCAACTCCATCAGTTTCCCAAGCATCTTCAGTTTCTAAATCATTCAATGCTTTCAAAGTTCTAAGTAGAGCGATACCACCACCTTCAACAACTCCTTCTTCGATTGCTGATTTGGTAGCTTGGAGAGCATCATCTACTCTATCTTTCTTCTCTTTAAGTTCAACCTCTGAACCTGCTCCTATATAAAGAACTGCAACTCCACCAGCTAACTTAGCTAATCTTTCTTGCATCTTTTCTTTTTCATAATCTGATTGAGATTCATCAATCTGAGTTTTAATAGCTTGAACTCTTTCAGCAATTTCATCAGCTGAACCTGCTCCATTTATAATTGTAGTATTATCTTTACTAACCACAATCTTTTCTGCTACACCTAACATATCCATTGTAACATCTTCTAACTTCTGTCCAATCTCAGGTTGTACAAAAGTACCACCAGTTACTGTAGCGATATCTCTCATCATCTCTTTCTTTCTATCACCAAATGCTGGTGCTTTAACTGCACATACATTAAGTGCTCCTCTGAGTTTGTTAACTACCAAAGTACCCAACACTTCACCTTCCACATCATCAGCTATAATCACTAATGGTTTAGATGATTGTGCTACCCCTTCTAATAGTTTAAGGATATCATTCATATTTGAGATTCTACCATCATATAATAGAATGTATGGATTCTCAATCTCAGCCAACATTTTTTCTTGATTAGTAGCAAAGTGAGTTGAAAGGAATCCTTTATCGAATTGCATACCATCTACAATTTCCATATAGGTTTCCATACCCTTAGCTTCTTCAACTGTAATTACACCATCTTTACCAACTTTATCAAATGCATCAGCGATAAGTTTACCAATGTTCTCATCACCATTTGCTGAGATAGTTGCGATTTGTTCTACTTTATCACCAACCTTTACTGATTGTTTTTCTAATTCAGATACTACAACCTTAACTGCCTTATCCATACCTCTTTTAAGGTAAACAGGATTTGTACCAGCTTCTACCATCTCAAATCCTTTCTTAGCGATAGCTTGTGCTAAAACAGTAGCGGTAGTTGTACCATCACCAGCTTCATCAGCAGTTCTTTGAGATACTTCCTTTACCAACTGAACACCCATATTCATATAAGGATTTTCTACTTGGATTTCTTTTGCTACACTCACACCATCTTTTGTGATATGTGCACCATTACCTTTTTGTAGTAGAACATTTCTACCAGCAGGTCCTAATGTAACTTTAACCGCATCAGCTAAAGTATTTAATCCAGCTTTAAGAGCTTCTCTTGCAGCTGATGAAAATTTGATTTGTTTATTATTCATAACTTATACTACCATTAAAATTTCTGATTCTCTAACTAAGTGATAATCTACTCCATCTAACTTTACCTTTTGCCCAGCTCCGTTATTGATGAGAACTTTATCACCTCTATTTACACTTAATTTGATTAATTCACCATTGTTTCCAATAAATCCATCGGATACTTCAACTACTTCCGCAGTTTGAATGGTTTGTGTGGTTGTGTTGAGTATAATACCACCACTTGATTTTGATTCAGATACATCTTCTAATTTAAGAAGAACCCTATCTGCAAGGGGTTTACCAATATTTGCCATAAACTTAATTTACTTTGTTTTTATTTTTATATAATCATTTATTAAATCTCTGAAGATTGCGCATAATTCATATTCTTCTACATCTTCATTGTAATTCATTATTAGTTGAACCCAATCCAATCCAAATCCATCTACCAATTCAAATGGGTCAACCCCATGTCTATGGTATGCTTCAATGAACTCTTGAGTTAAATCGATTAACATTCCTTCTTTAGGTTCACCAAAATGTCTTTTGAAACCTTCTACTGTTTTAATTTCTTCTGCGTTAAACATATCTACTAATATACGAAATTTATTCCACAATTCCAAATAATCCTCAATTATGACAAATTGTCAGTTTTTATCTTAGGGAATAGAACTTCTGTCATAAAATGTCTTGCTTTTTCCTCTCCAATGTTAGCAGTTAAAGCACCCATTGTTCGTTTGTTTGATGCTTGATGTTCACAATAAGTGTTTTGCCTTTCAATAATTTGTTCAATCTCACTTACATCATCAGTTAAATCCTCATCGGTATTTAATCTTTCTAACCATCTTTCGAATGCATCAAACCCAACTTCGAATACTTTTTCGTATTCATCTTCAGTAGGTCTTACTGCTATAAAATCTTCTGAAAATACAGTTGCCCAATAAGGTAACTTTCTATCTTTGTTCCATTGAGTATCGTGCCATTTATCGTGAGTTAAGATTGGTGACCAATCAATAAACACTCCACTAATTTTTGACATTTCTTTTTCATCGTTTTGATATCCAACTACATCAAATCCAAAAACAGGCATCTTTGAGTTTTCTCTTGGAAAACAAGTTATGTGTACAACCTCCAATCCCATATGAGAATATCGTTCAACATGGGCAAGTCTGAATCTATCATTTTCATAACGATAGTTTTCCCAACCATAATCATCAGTATCAATTAACTGAACACCCTCTTGTTGTTCAATTAGATTTTTGAACTTTTCTGAATGATGGAATATTCTATCTTTTAGTTTATACATTTTTCTAACTCTTTAAATATATCAATCATAAAATCAAATCCACGATTCACTTCATCTGCCCACTCATCTTTTTGTATATTTCTAACTGATTGCATTGACTCCATCATGTTATCGAAATCATACATATTACCAGGACCGGGTGTATTTTTTTTCATCATCTGTCCACCAAACATAATCGCAAGATAGTTAAGATAAATATGTGGATTAATATCCTCTTGTGATAATCCTCTCAGATATGTAGTATAATTTAAAGTAGCAGGGTCTGAGATTTCTAATTGTCTTACACCCATTCCTTTTAAATCTTTCATAACTGCTTCTTTTCTTCTCAATCCATTGTGTGGCATTTCAAAGTTTTCTTCAATAGTTGAGAAGATTTCTAATTGTGAAAGAAGATACTTTGTATATTGTTCTACACTTAATTCACCTTTGAACATTTTAGTGTTGAACAACATTCTTTCAGCCTCTTTGTGTTTATCGTGCGTTGCTTCTTTTAATGGTTTCATTCGGATTCAGTTATTAATGTTGTTATGATGTATAGAATAAAAATTGGAATTGCGGGGATAAAGAATAGTAATACAAATAATAATCTCCAAAGTAATGGGTCAGTATCAAAGTAATCACCCAATCCTCCACAAATTCCACTTAATTTTCTATTTAATTTACTTCTTTTGAATTTTTTCATTTTTGATTCATCTTTTTAATTATAGTTCCCAATTCTAATAAACTTACATCTGTCCAAACACAACCACAATCTTTATTGGGTTTAAAGAACCACTTAAAGGTTCCATCAGGATGAGTAGGTATTTCTGGTCTTATAATAGTTCCTGCCAATTTTAAATTAGAGTAAACCTCTATATTATTATCATCAATTGATTTTAGTTCTAAACCCATATTAGTTACTTAATGGTGCCTTTATACTTGGGTGATATTCATAATCTTTGATTTCGTAATCGAACTCTCCTTTAAGTATATCCACATTTGAAAGTTCAATAGTTGGTAACTTATATGGTTCTCTTACAATTTGTTCTTTTGCTTGTTGAATGTGATTCTTATATAAATGTACATCACCTAAGTTCCCAATCAGTTCACCAGGTTGTAACCCTGTCTCTTCACATAATAAAAGGAGTAGTGTTCCATAACTTGCAATGTTAAATGGTAAACCTAAGAACGTATCTACACTTCTCTGATTCCACATTAGAGATAGTTTACCTTCAGATACATAACATTGGAATCCGTAGTGGCAAGGTGGTAGAACCATTTCATTTAACTCACCTACATTCCAAGCATTAACCATTAAACGCCTTGAGTCTGGATTTCTTTTCAATAGAAATATCAGATTAGCAATTTGGTCAAGGCTCATATCATAAGAACCATCCCGTTCTTGTCTACCATCCCAATCTCTCCATTGCTTACCATAGATTGGCCCTAATGTTCCATCGGTTCTACCACTCTTTTCATAATCACCATCCCAAATTTTACAATTATTATCTCTCAAATATTGGATATCAGTTCTTCCTTTTAGAAACCATTTTAGTTCAGTCATTACAGATTTAATAGCCATCTTCTTTGTAGTAAGAAGTGGAAATCCATCAGCCATATTGTGTCTGATTTGTTCCCCAAAGTAAGATAGAGTTCCAGTTCCAGTTCTATCTCCCTTTTCTTTTCCATAAAGTACCAACTTTCTGAGGATACCTTGATATTGTTTTTCTATGTTACTCATTTGTTTTTGTTTTTAATTGACTCCGTGTTCAAATATTTTTCTACCTAATAATGATATATCCATTAATGGTCTTTCTATATTAAATACTGATTTATCTAAATATGTTTTTAATAAATATTCTGGATGTAACATATAACCTTCATCCAATAACCCCAATAAATGATAGAATATATTTGAATAGTAATTCATAACTTTAGAATCACCTAATGCAAATAAATCATTATAACCTTTATGCCAATCCCATCCTTTTGGAATGTATAGTGTATTTTCTTTTGGTTCTATCAATGTAATAGGAGAATTTATTTCTAAATCAAATCTACATCTAATTACAGTATCATATTTATCCAATCGCATACTATCGTGGATATGTTTTAATCTATGTACTCTCAATATTTTATAGAACATAGCAAATGTTGATACTGAATCAGTAGCTGTATCTGGCTTTCTCCACTCATATGGGGAAACCATTTGTTTTAAAAATTGAAGATTTTCATTTTCAACTTCATAAGCTATTGGTTTATATAAATCAACCACATCTTCGATTGAACAATCTCTACCAGAATTTTCCCAAGTAGAAATAAAAACATCAGCGTTATAAACATCAATAAGATTTTTCTTAATGTTTTTATAATAATGGGTAGCTTCTCTTAACTGACCTGATAATAAAACACAAGTCTTTTTACTCATTTTCTAATTTAAATAATTCGTAGTTAGAGTTCATTGTTTTGAACTTAATATAATTATTAGTTTGTTCCACAATTTCGGTGATTGTAGTGGTTTGCCAAGTAAAGAAATCATTGAATGGAGACATGATTAAACTTCTACCAATTGCTGGTTCTTCGTGTTTCGATTTACCTCTTCCTTCTTCATTGAATTCAATCCACATAATACCATTGGATTCTTTGGTTAATCCATCTCTTTCTCTAACCAATTTCCAATTCATTTTTGGGTCACCATAAATCATTTCCTTAAAGTTTTCATCTAATTTCAAATTACCATCCTCATCTTGAGTTAGTAATACTTTTGGTTGTACTCCACCTATCATATTTCAAACTTTAAATCTTTTCTAACATCTTTTTTAACTCGTTGTAAGTACTTTCTTCTCTTTTCATCAGATACAAATGGTACTGACCAAAATTGTTTAGTTTTTCTCCATCTACCCAACTTCCAACCAAATACAAAAGTAAATACACCCAACACCAATCTTAGTTTGACTGAGTTAAGATACAAAGTTCTAACTGGTAATGAAGGTGCTCCATGTGTGATATAAGTTCTAACTTTTTTATCACTTAAATGTGGTTTAGGATAAGCATATAATTTTGTAATGTTTACAAAGTTATAAGCAAATCCTGGTGTGAATACTTCATCAAAGAATACTTCCATTCGTGGAGTTAATCTAAACCACCAAACTGGTGAGATAAAATAAATTCTATCTGACCAAGTTACTAATTCTTGATATCTTTTAACCAAATCGGTTCTTGGTCTCGCAAAGGAATCTCTATACAAATCAATAACTTTGATTGGTTCATTGTGTTTACGAAGTTCCCGTTTAATGGTTTTCATAATACCATTATAGCAAAATGAATCTTTGTTAGGATGTCCTATTACTATTAGGTTTTTCACAATACTTTTATTTTAATTTATGTTTGTGTTTATATTTTTCAATGAAACTTTCACCAACACCTAAGTCTAATATTTCATTATCCTTTGGTATCAGAGGTTTCCTTTTTGTTGTTGATATAATATCATCAACTCTGGTATTTTCAAAGACCTCTAAATGTATTTTAGAGTTTTTACGAGGCCCTTTGTGAACCACCACAACAGGTAATTGACTATTCATATTTCCCATATCAATCCCACCATCTTTGTATATTATGTTCTATAAAATCCCAAAGTAGTTTATGTGCTCTCCTTTGTTTATCTCTACCTAATAACATCATTTCGGTTCGAACCTCATCAATCTCTTTCTGATGAGAATCATCAACTGCATTCTCATTCCAAAGTTTCATTCGATACAAAGGTTCTCCATTTTCATCTAACTTATCCAATTCTTCAAAATCATAATGTGTTGTTCCATAGAGTTTATCTATTGTAGAATGATACTCCATTGCATATTCCCCATCATAAACTTTATCCATCAATTGGATTGCAGTTTTGATTTTATTAGCATTGTTTTTAGCCTCTAAAGTCATTGCTCTATCGGATTCCATAAACTTAACTTGCCTTTCCAATTGTTTTTTGAAAAGGTCTAATGCATAACGATAATCAAAATCAAACCCATTCCAAATTAAAGGGAAAAAATCAATCACCCTTTTGATTTGTTGGATTTTTCGTTTAACCCAATACATTCATAAGTGTATTTACAATACCATAAACTATAAGAATAACTAAAAATAAACCACAGCCATAAGTCATTGCCTTCATAGATGATTCATATTGTTTATCACTTCTACCTTGTCTACTTCTATACTGTCTTACTTTTTTCTCCGTTTTTTCCATTTTTGCCATTTTGATTCTTCTATAATTTTATAATCATCATCAACCATTGGTGCGTTTATTACTGCCCAAAATATTATTGAACCAGTTATAAACAAGTATAAGCCGATGTAAATTAGATATTCCACTCTTATAGTTCTCCTGCGTTTAATTTACCATTTTCAATATCAGATATCAACATCTCTATTCTCATTTTTGCAATCATTGGAGAATCTTCTTCCAATAGTTGTTGAATCTGATTTAGATTTTTAATAACCAATCTTTTCGAACAAAGAGGATTTGGAGCTTTAATTTCTTTACCCTCCTTTAACCAATCTTTTACTGTATCTCTTAAACTCATAACTTTTATTTATCGTATCCAACAAATCCGTACTTTGGTTCTTTAACTAATCCATCTTTTACTAAGTATTCCAACTCTTCATTGATTTGATAATTTTGAAGTTGTGCAATATCTTCAAATACACCATCGAATACTGCATCAATATCATAACCATCACCATAAGAAGGTCCGAATGAATTAGCAATTTTGTTCATACCAGCTTTATCACCTTTTTTGTAGAACTCTTCTAATTTATTATACAAATCAATTTTAATTAGCTTTCCAACTAATTCGTTCCAATCGTACATCTTTTGATTCCAAGGTTTGGTAATCTCAATTCCGTACTTTGTTCCAATTACTTTACTCATATTAAGGTCTTTTTACAATTACAACTCTAATATAAGAAAAATATTTGAATTATCCAAATGTTTCTGTAAGAAATTTTTCTAAATTTTTTGTGGTTATGTTATAGCTATTTTTGAAGTGCATCAATTTACTGAAATTTATTGAGTACCTTCTATCATGTCCTAATCTATCTTCAACATGCTCTAACTTTACTTTTTTATTTAGAATCACTCCAATTTGTTGAACGATACTTCTATTAGTCCAAGTATCTCCACTACCAATATTCCATATTCCGTTTTGTGATATCATCAAATCATAAATCAATTGAACATTATCTTCAACCCAAATCCACTCTCTCATTTGTTTACCATCTCCATAAAGAGGAATTGGTTTATCTTCTTTGATTGATTTAGCTATTGTAGGTAAGAATTTTTCGTGGTGTTGATTTACACCATAATTGTTACAAGTTCTCGTAATTAAATAAGGTAAACCATAAGTTCTACCAGCAGATTCAACTAAATGGTCAGCTGCTGCTTTAGTAGCTGAATAATAAGAGGATGGTTCTAATGATGTGTTTTCATTAGCTTCCATAATATTTCTACTTTCCATATCACCATAAACCTCATCAGTAGATATTTGAATGAACTTCTTTAGGTTAGGAATTTTTCTAGCAACCTCTAACATATTGAATGTACCTTCTACATTAGTTTTCACAAAAGGTAATCCATTTGAGATTGAATTATCAACATGAGATTCAGCAGCAAAGTTTACAATATAATCAGCATATCCAATATCATCTAAAGTGATATCACAAATATCTTTTTTAATAAGAGGTATATCTTTGGAAATTAAAAATGGATTAGCTGCATAGGTTAATTTATCTATAACAACTATTTCAGTATTTGGAACTTTATTTATAAGATTTACAAAAGATGAACCAATAAACCCACAACCGCCTGTAACTACTATTCTCATTTATTTATTTTAATGTGTACTAATCTTTGTATTTTAGAAATAGCTTCTTCAATTTTTAAACTCTGAAATTTACCATGCCATCTTCCCCACAATCCTAAAAACCATCTATCATTCCACTCAACAATGAACACAGATTTATCCCGATGTTTGTGTTCAATGATACGATACCTTTTCATTTCCCTATTCCAGCGTTTATCTTTTTTCATTATTTAAATCCAATAATGTTAAAATCTTTTCAACAGTAAACTCATCTACTTTGATTGTGTGATAAGTTTCATCATTATCTTTTAATATTTTTTTACACAAATCATCTATCTCCAATGATTGTTTTAGATTTTGGAATCTTTCATCATCATTGTGAATTGTATCACCTCTTTCCAAAAGAATATTGATACTTGTGTATTGTTTGTGAAGATGAATCACAAATTTGTGAAACTCTTCACCATAAAACTCAGCAGGATACCCTTCAGTATAATATGTGTGATAAATTGTAGAAAATAGAATTGGTGAATCAATAACGATATAATCTACTTTACCAAAGGATTCTGCGATTCCTCTATGTTGGTTAGCGAATACATACAATTGGTCTTGTATCGCTGGTATGTTGTTATCCCATGCTAATCTCTTTGGAAACTCATATGGGTTATTACAACTAATATGTCTTTTCTTTAATTCATAAGTTAATCCAGCTGATATGCCTGATTTTCCTATGCCTGGTCCTCCAAATAAATTAATTAACTTGCTCACTAATAATCTTTGTTACTTTTTCTTCACACTCTTTCCAATTTTTCAACAACATCTCTGATGTCTTTTTGTACATATCTCTTTCTTCCTTCACCGAGTTGTATTTCTTTTCCCACTCACTTTCAGTTTGTGAAAAACCAGAAAATAAAATAACAATGATAAACAATATACCATATTTCATAACCGATAATATTTTATTCGTTAAACCTCTTTTTACTTGTTAAGAGATAAAATATAATCTCTTAAACTATCTTTGGGTGCCCATTCCAATCTCTCCAAAGTATCATCATTCTCTCTAAGAGTTTGTCTATAATTTCCTGGTACATCAGGCAGATGTACTTTTTCCAAATCACCAAATGATTCTTGGAAGAAATCAAATACTTCATTAATTGAGTAATTCATACCTGTACCCAATTCCCAAGCATCTTCATGCTTTTTATCACTTGTACCAATCTTATATAGAGCATCACAAATATCATCTACATGAGTAAAATCTCTTCTTTGTTCTCCATCTGATATAATTGTGATTGGTTTACCTTCTTCGATTTGTTTTCTCCAAATACCAATCACAGCTGCCCACTGTCCATCAACCAATTCATTTGGTCCATATACATTATAGAATCTTGCGATTTCAAAATCACATCCATAAGCAGTTCGATACATTTTGAGAATATCTTCACCTAATTTTTTACAAGTTGCATATGGTGAAGTTTCGGGATTACACCAACGAGATGATGAACCACTATATACAACCTTTACATTATTTTGTCTAGCCCATTCAGCAACTACCATTACACCTTGAGTGTCTACTCTAAAGGTTTCCATCGGGTCCTCAAATGATGGAACGATTCTAGCTAACGCAGCGAGATGATAACATAAATCAAAAGATTCACCTTTCCAATACAGAAGATTTTCAATATCTCCATAAACATAATTACATCCTTCAACTTCGTACTCTTTTAACCCAGTTGATAAATCATCCAAAGATACCACTTCGTGTCCTTCAGATAATAGTTTCTTAATTAGATTTGAACCGATAAAGCCGTTCCCGCCAGTTACTAATATCTTCATATATTGTAGATTTTTTCTATTGTTCCGTTACTATGTTTAATTATATACAAACCATTTAATTGCTCCCAATTTACATCTTTACCAATGTATTTTCCAGTCCAATCGTAAACTTCGTAAGAAGTATCCATATCTGAAACATTCTCTTCGATTCCGATTGTAGATGTTACCACTAAAGTAATGTAATAATCCATATTTGATGAGTTACTACTAGCTCTCAATACTCCATTGTATGTTCCCATTT
>Ga0255769_10002756_pt1 | contig 18460 bp, 19 predicted proteins | sample 041ome_9_FD_179637 | JGI IMG/M metagenome (GOLD analysis project Ga0255769, IMG submission 179637) | Coastal salt marsh microbial communities from the Groves Creek Marsh, Skidaway Island, Georgia - 041413US metaG (version 2) | ecosystem: Environmental > Aquatic > Marine > Intertidal zone > Salt... | reverse complement strand
TTCTACGATGAACATGCGGTTGTGGCTGTTGGCCGTGTCCCGAATCTTGTCAATGCACTCTACAACCGTGTTGGTGGCGGTATCATAGCCAATGGTATAATCCGTGCCAAAAAGGTCGTTGTCAATAGTGCCGGGGATGCCAACGACAGCGATGCCATGCTCCTCCGCCAGTAGGTGGGCTCCGGTGAACGTTCCGTCTCCTCCAATGACTACGAGGCCATCGATGCCGCGGTCGCGCAGTTGTTGGGCCGCTTTGGCTCGGCCTTCGGGGTGGCGGAACTCGGCTGAACGGGCCGATTTCAGCATGGTGCCCCCTTGGGCGAGAATATTTTTAACGCTTTTGGAATGTAGAGGCTCAAAGTCCCCTTCAATCAGACCGTCGTAGCCTCGGTGCACACCGAACACCTCTTTTTTGTAGAAAATACCCGCACGAACCACCGCGCGAATCGCGGCATTCATGCCCGGGGCATCCCCTCCAGAAGTCAGTACAGCAAGGCTTTTTAGCGACATAGGTAAAAAAATAGCGTTCAAAGATAGTGTATTTAATACACCATCTGTAAAATCAGAAAGTGTATTAGTTACATTTGTCTAACCCTATGATTAATCCGAACATCTCCGTTGACTGCGTAGTTTTTGGCTTTGATGGCCAAAACTTAAATGTCCTTTTAATTGAGCAAAAAGACGTGGGCCAGCTCCGACGTTTTGCCCTACCTGGTGATCACTTGGAAGAAGATGAAGATCTGGACCAAGCGGCGGCACGGGTGCTCAAAGAATTAACCAGCCTCTCGGGTTTATACCTCAAGCAAAGTGGTGCTTTTGGAGACCCGAATCGGGTGAAGAACATCAAGGATTTGCCCTGGCTTGAAAGCAACCGAAGTGACCCCCAAGCGCGGGTGATTACGATTGCCTACTATGCCTTGGTGAAGATGGAGGACTTCAACCCGTCGGCTTCGAGCTTTGCTGCCCGTGTTTTTTGGCACGATGTGAACAGCATCCCAGAGCTGGCCTTCGACCACGACGAGATTGTCCAAGCGGCCCTGCTTGTTCTGCGCCGCGAGCTGTCTGAACTACGTGTAGGCCATGAGTTGCTCCCTGATAAGTTCACGTTAAGCCAAGTCCAAGCCCTGCACGAGGCCATTCTAAATTCCTCTTTTGACAAGCGCAACTTCCGCAAGAAGGCCTTGAACGATCAGTGGGTATTGCCTTTGGAGGAAAAGCAAACGGGTGTACTGCATAAACCAGCCCGACTGTACACATGGAATAAGAGCCGGGCCGGCCTCTAACCTTTTTTACCATGAACACGATGACCAAGCCAAGATTGAATTTCTGGCAAATCTGGAACATGAGTTTTGGCTTTTTGGGGATCCAGTTTGGCTGGTCCCTTCAGATGGCCAATATGAGCCCCATCTACAAGTCGCTTGGGGCCGATGCCGATAGCATTCCGATGCTCTGGTTGGCCGCGCCCATGACCGGCTTGCTGGTGCAGCCGGTGATTGGCTACTGGTCAGACCGCACGTGGACTCCGCTAGGGCGCCGCCGACCCTACTTCCTGGTGGGGGCCCTGCTTGCTTCGATGGCTCTATTCTTCATGCCCCAAAGCTCCACCCTTTGGATGGCAGCGGGCCTGCTGTGGATCTTGGATGCGTCCATCAACATTTCCATGGAGCCCTTCCGCGCATTCGTTGTGGACATGCTTCCGGAAGAGCAGCACAGCCGCGGCTTCACGTTCCAAAGCTTCATGATTGGTGTGGGGTCCGTAGTGGCTTCGGCACTGCCTTGGATGATGAGCAACTGGTTTAATGTGAGCGATCCTGCCGGCTACACTGGCATCCCCACGTCGGTGGTTTACAGCTTCTATGCGGGCGCTGTCGTCTTGCTTTTGGCCGTTCTGTACACGGTCTTTACGACCAAGCCCTACCCCCCCGCAGACATGGTTGCTTTCAAAGCACTTCAAGCCAAAGCCTCCATAGGGGATATGGTCCATGAAATCTTTGGATCCATCCGCCACATGCCCAAAGTCATGCGCCAAGTCGCCCTGGTCCAGTTCTTTACGTGGCCCGGATTGTTCTTGATGTGGTTTTACTACTCTCCGGCCGTGGCGGAAGATATCTTTCATGCCGCCCCCAATACTCCGGAGTATGCCCAGGGGGTTGAATTCGCGGGCTTAACCTTGTCGTATTACAATTTGATCACCTTCCTATTTGCCTTTGGTATTGGCACATTGGCAGTCAAACTCGGCAACCAGCGCACCCACTTCTTATGCTTGGCGGCAGGCGCTTTGGGATTGTTCAGTTTGAGCTGGATTGAAAACCCCAACATGCTCTTCCTCTCCATGACGGGAGTGGGCATTGCCTGGGCGTCTATTCTATCCATGCCCTATGCCATGTTTGCAGGGTCTCTTCCCAAAGACAAAGTCGGGATGTACATGGGTATTTTTAACTTCTTTATTGTCCTACCCGAAATCATTGCCGCGCTCGGCTTCGGATGGATCATGCAAAACGTGCTCGGAAACGACCAACTACTTGCCGTGGCCTTGGGTGGTGGCTTGATGCTCTTCGCTGGGCTCTTAGCCCTGCGGGTGGACAACCCTGAAAGCCATTAAAAAATAAGGGCGGCCCACTGGGCCGCCCTTTGTCTTTTTGAACTCGAAATAGGTGATCAGAGCTTGCGTACGCTCGTAGCCTGCAAGCCACGCTTGCCTTCTTTCAATTCAAACTCTACTTCATCGCCATCGGCAATGGGTTCGAGTGTTCCAGTGATGTGAACGAAGAAATCGCCCTCACCTTCGTTGTCCTTGATAAAGCCGAACCCTTTGGTGGCATCGAAGAACTTAACGGTTCCGTTTTTCATTTTTTGGGAAATCAGAGATAAATAGTTCGCAAAGGAAGGGTATTTCTAGCAAACTCAGCCAATAAATTTTTGAAAATGAAAAATTTAGGTCCGAATCGGCGTCAATTTATCCCAGTCGCTTGACGCGCAGGACAATACTTTCTCGAGCGACGACCTCAACCTTGTCGCCCACGGCTAGGTCGTCGGAGCATTCCACGCTCCAAACATCCCCATCAATCTTTACCGAAGCGGGGTCACCGGCCGGTGCAGCCTCGATGACGCGGGCCACTTTTCCAACAAGGGCATCCGCATTGGTGGAGGCCCCGTTGGCCACAAAATAGCGCTTGAATAGGGGGCGCAGTGCGACCAGGGATACGGCTCCGCCAACGATAAAGCCGACGAGCTGCCAGGTGTCGTTTCCGCCTGCCCAGGCAATGAGGGCGGCAAGAAAGGTGCCGACAGAGAGGCTGGCCAGGAAGAACCCTGGGGTAAACATTTCCAGGATAATCAAAACAACTCCGGCGATGAACCAGAGGTTGGCGGGGGTAAGCGATTCTAGCATAGGCTTAAGATACGGAGGATTCCTCTGCCGCCGTCCCTAACGTGCCCGCCTCTCCTTTCCGCAAGATCAGCCCTAGCGCGATGGCCACGAGGATGGCGCCGGCCACAAATGGTGCACCGGGGAAGTAGATCCCGGACTCCGCATGGGTATAGTACGAGAAAATACTGGTCATCATCAAGGGACCCACAATGCCGGTGGCGGACATCATGGATGTGAGGGCGCCTTGCAGTTGTCCTTGTTCATTGGCAGGCACTTGGTTGGACAGGATGCCTTGCAGCGCCGGACCGGCTATGCCCCCCAACGTGTAGGGAATGACAAAGGCAAAAAGCATCCAGCCGGATGAGGCGATGGAAAAAAGGATGAGCCCGATAAAATTGAGCCCAATGCCAAAAACCAAAGCCTTGAAGGAGCCCAGCCAGGGAATAATTTTTCGGATGAGTAGACCTTGAACCAGGGCGCTCATGACCCCCACGAGGCCAAGGCTGTAGCCGACCATGGATTCGGACCAGCCAAATTTTTCCATCGAAAAGTAGGACCAGGTTCCTTGTACTGCATGGGAAGCGATATAGATGAACGTGAGGGATCCAATTAAACTGGCGACTGCCGGATAGCGTTTCAAGGCCAAAAGTGTTCCCAGTGGGTTGGCGCGACTCCATTCAAAAGCCCGGCGGTTGGATTCGGGGAGGGATTCTGGCAAAATGAAGTATCCGTAGAGAAAATTGAGCAAGGTGAGGCCGGCGGCGGCATAGAAGGGCACTCGGGCGCCGAGTTCGCCAAGCAATCCCCCAGTTACGGGACCGATGATAAAGCCAAGCCCAAATGCGGCCCCGATGAGGCCAAAATTTTGCGCCCGTTTATCGGGGGTGGAGACATCCGCGATGTAGGCGGCTCCAGTGGTAAATGAGGCGCCGAAGAATCCTGCAATGACCCGGGCTACAAAAAGCCAACCGATGGAAGGGGCGATGGCCAACACCAAATAATCGAGGCCAAAACCTAGGAGGGACAATAAAAGAACAGGGCGTCGGCCGAACCGATCACTCAGGGCACCGACGAGGGGCGCGCACAAAAACTGCACTAGGGCGTAGGAGCCGATTAGCCAGCCGCCATATTGTGCGGCTTCGGACATGTCGCCCCCGGTAAGCTCTTGAATCAAAGAGGGGATTACCGGAATAATGATGCCCAAACCAATGACATCGAGCAGCAAGGTGATGAAGATGAAGCCGACAGCGGCTTGACGGTTTTTCACAGGGAGGAGGGTATAAGGTCCTCAAAGGTCGCAAAATCAATGCATCCGAGATACCACCCCGAAAAAGAGAGAGGGCAATTTATTTATGCCCGCTCAGCAACTCTTTGATGCCTCCAAGCGAAGACAGCACGCCGGTCGCCTCAAAAGGCAAGTAGATCGTTTTATTGTCCTTTCCTGAGGTCATTTCCTTCAGTGTTTCGAGGTATCTCTGTGCAATTAAGTACTGTACGGGGTCGCCAGAAAAATCTTTGATTGACTCTGAGACGCGGCGAATGGCTTCCGCTTCCGCTTCCGCAATACGAATACGCGCTTGAGCAATACCCTCTGCTTCGAGAATCGCTGCGGTTTTTTGACCTTCCGCCCGCTGAATATCCGATTCGCGCTGACCTTCCGCGGTCAAGATTTGACTGCGCTTCTCTCCTTCGGCTTCCAAAATGGTGGCTCGACGGTCGCGCTCCGCGCGCATTTGCTTTTCCATGGCATCCTTGATGCCCTGGGGGGGATTGATGTCTTGCAGTTCAACCCGGTTCACTTTCACGCCCCACTTGTTGGTGGCATCGTCCAAGATGGATCGCAGCTTGGAATTAATCGTATCACGGCTCGAGAGGGACTCGTCCAAATCCAGTTCGCCGACGACGTTACGCAGTGTGGTTTGAGTCAGTTTCTCAATGGCGTTGGGGAGGTTGCCAATTTCGTAGACCGCCTTGATGGGGTCCATGATTTGGAAATAAATCAGAGCATTGATTTCCGTGACGACGTTGTCTTTGGTGATCACATTTTGCTTGGGGAAGTCGTACACGTTTTCCCGCAAGTCGATGCGGTCCTGCATTTTGAAAATGGGAATGGTTTCGCCATTGAAGCCCGTTTCGCTGTAGCGCCAAGAAATTTGACGCGGTTGGTCGATGACGGGAATGATAATGTTGATGCCGGACTCGAGGGTTCGGTGGTATTTACCCAAACGTTCGATGATCATGGATTCGGACTGTTTGACAATCCGAATTCCTTTGGCCAAAAGGAAAATGACCAGGAGGGCGACAAATGAGAGGGTAATGAGCGACGAAAGCATGGACGTGGAGGTCTTAAGTAGTTTGCTTGAAGGTACGATAAATGCGCGCAATCCATGAAGCGGCTGTCGGGACCAACCCCACAGCGTTCAACCCGAAAACGAATGAAAAACGGCGCTTATTTTTCCACGACGCGGGGCACGCGGAAGTAGTCTGAGTCGGCCCCTGGGCCATTTTTCATGGCTTCGGCGTGGGTCAAGGGCGGTTCGGGGGCGTCTTCCCGAAGGACGTTTTCACGGTCGGTCATGTAGACCAAGGGCTCAACCCCCTCGAGGTCCAGGCGCTCAATTGCCGCCACAAAACCCAAGATCTTGGTCAAATCCTTCTTCATGGCTTCGGCCTTGTCCCCCTCGAGTTCAAGGCGGGATAGGTGAGCGAGTTTTTGGACGTCTTCCGTGGAGATCTTCATGGGGTTCGGCCAAAGGCCTTTAGTTGGTTCAAAAGTACGGTATAGACCCGCTCGCTGAGCGCATCTTGGTCTGCGAGCGTCATGCCGGTGACGTCAATGGGGGCATGGACGTGGGCGCGCAAAAGGCCGGGGCCTCCTCCCTGGAAAAAGTCTGGAAAGTGCAAACGGTTGTTCGCAAACGTGATGGGCAGGATGGGGGTGCCGCTTTCTATGGCGAGTTTGAATGCACCATTTTTGAAGGGAGCGAGAACCACGGAGGGGTCTTTGGGAATGCCGCCTTCGGGGTAGATGCACAGGCCCGAACCGCGTTCGAGACGCCTCGCCGCTTTCTCCATGACTTGGCGCTTGCTCGACAGGCTATTTCGGTCCACAGGAATGCTAGAGCGGCGGAAGAAAAAGCCGAAGAGGGGAATTTTGGCCAGCTCTGCCTTGCCAATAAATACAGTAGGGGATTTCACGATGCGGTAGCACATCATGACGTCCAGTTCGCTCGAATGGTTGGCGACGACGATGTAAGGCCGGTCCCAAGGCACACGTGTTTCATACGTCACTTTCCGAAAAAGACCCATGCCATTGAGAATCCAGGCCGCCCACAAGCGCGCAAAGCGGTAAAAACGGGGAAAGGACTCCACTTTGCGCGAACTGCGAAAGAGGGGGACAAAGAGCCCGATAATGCTCCACAGCATGAGCGTGTAATACCAGAGGTGGTAAAGGACGCCCATGGCGAGGATGGGATACTTCCACCAGGGTACAGCGGGGCGAGGGGAACGTGGCATAGGAGGTCAAAATTAAACCTTTACCTTGGGAGGACATCCAAAGAATATGAAAAGGATTTTCACCCTCTTTTTGGCCGCCGCCTTCGTCGTGCTGGCCCCCACTCAAGCCTCTGCGGCGGAGCTCGTGCCCGAACCGCGCACTCCGCTCTCCACTGCGAACTGGACCCACTTAGAGGCCACCTCGTTGCAACCTGCCGAGGCCCAAATGCGCCGTTTGCCACGTTGGCTGCGTCGCATGCTGCGAGGCCAAGGTGGACGGGGAAATCGCGGAGGTCGCCGCGGCGGGCGCGGGCGCGGATAGTCCGGGCCATTTAAAAGACATAAAAAAACCGGCCTCTTGGGGCCGGTTTTCTTTTTTCAGGGAGATCCCTGACTTACTTCATTTCGAAATCCTCCATGAACTTGGTGGTGTAGTTCCCCGCAACATAGTCGGGGTGATCCATCAATTGACGGTGGAAAGGAATCGTGGTTTTAATGCCTTCGATGATGAATTCATCCAAGGCGCGTTTCATCCGCTCGATGGCTTGCTGGCGATTGCGGCCCGTCACAATGAGCTTGGCAATCATGCTATCATAGTTTGAGGGAATCGTGTAGCCCGCGTAGACGTGGGTATCGATGCGAACACCATGGCCTCCTGGAGCGTGGAATGCGGTAATCTTACCGGGGCTCGGACGGAAGTTTGCGTAGGGATCCTCCGCGTTGATGCGGCACTCGATGGCGTGCTGCTTGGGCTCGTGGTTTCGGCCAGAAATCAAGGTACCTGTGGCAATCTTGATCTGCTCGCGAATCAAATCGTAGTCCGTTACTTCTTCGGTAATGGGGTGCTCCACCTGAATTCGGGTGTTCATCTCCATGAAGTAGAAGTTGCGGTGCTTGTCTACGAGGAATTCGACCGTGCCGGCCCCTTCGTAGGCGATGTACTCAGCCGCTTTGATGGCGGCCTCACCCATGGCTTTCCGGAGTTCGGGGGTCATGAAGGGAGAGGGAGTCTCTTCCGTGAGTTTCTGGTGACGGCGCTGAACGGAACAGTCGCGCTCACTGAGGTGGCAGGCTTTGCCGCTCTGGTCGCCAATGACCTGAATCTCAATGTGGCGAGGCTCTTCGATGAGCTTCTCCATGTACATGCCATCGTTGCCAAAGGCTGCCGCGGCTTCTTGGCGGGCAGATTCCCAGGCTTTCTCCAGCTCGTCTTCTTTCCAAATAGCGCGCATGCCCTTTCCGCCACCTCCGGCCGTAGCCTTCATCATGACAGGGTAGCCGATTTCTTTGGCCGTTTTTTTGGCATGAGCCAAATCCTCCAGCAAGCCGTCCGAACCAGGTACGCAAGGAACGCCTGCCGCCTTCATGGTTTCCTTGGCCGTGGCCTTGTCGCCCATTTTGTTGATTTGGTCGGGGGTGGCACCGATGAACTTGATTCCGTGCTCCGCACAAATGCGCGAAAACTTCGCGTTCTCGGACAAGAATCCAAATCCAGGGTGGATGCCGTCGGCATTGGTGATTTCCGCCGCAGAGATGATGGCGGGAATATTGAGGTAGCTGTCCTTTGACGGCGCGGGTCCGATGCACACCGCCTCGTCGGCAAACCGAACGTGCAGGCTTTCGCGATCCGCTTCCGAATAAACTGCCACGGTTTTGATGCCCATTTCTCGACAGGTGCGAATAATGCGCATGGCAATCTCGCCGCGGTTGGCAATCAAAATCTTTTTCATGAGGAGGTTGGTTTAGGCGGGCTCTACCAAGAAGAGCGTCTGGCCATATTCCACGGGAGTCATGTCGTTGGCAACGATTTTCACAATCTTACCCGTCACTTCACTTTCAATCTCATTGAAGAGTTTCATCGCCTCAATGATGCAAACGGTTTCGCCTGCTTTCACGGTGTCCCCAACGCTCTTAAACGCAGGCTTATCGGGGCTAGGCTTCAGGTAGAAGGTTCCGATCATGGGGGACTTGATGGCGACACAGTCGGCAAATTCGTCTTCGATGACGGGCGCAGCGGCAGCGGCAGCGGGAGCCGAGGCAGCGGGTGCTGCAGGCGTGGAGGCAGCCATGACAGCGGGCGCAGCGGTCACATAGGAAACCCCTTCAGCACCACTGGTTTTTACCGTGACTTTGAAGTTGTCGGTTTCCAATGACACCTCTGAGGCGCCCGATTTGGTCACAAACTTGATGAAGTTTTGAAGTTCCTTGAAATCCATTAGTCCAATAATTAGGGTAACAAAAGTGCGTCAAAAAAAACAAAAACCCGGGGCAAAACGCCACGGGTTTTTAGAAAATCGTGTAGAAAGGCTTACGCTTCGGCTACTTCGGTCTTGTCGATCACGACTTTGCCTTTGTAGTACATTTTGCCTTCGTGCCAGTAAGCGCGGTGCATCAAGTGTGCTTCACCCGTCGTAGGGCAAACCGCCAACTGAGGTAATACGGCCTTGTCGTGCGTGCGGCGCTTGTCGCGGCGGGTGCTGGATTGTCTACGCTTAGGATGTGCCATAATGCAGGTTTTTTCAGTTCAATTCAAATTTCGTCTTCACCCATTCCATCGTCGTCTTCCATTCCTTCCTCGAGTTCCGCGCGAAGCTCAGGCTTCACTTTTTGGTAGGGGATGGACAGGGCGACTACCTCGAATAAAGGCTGGGCCAAGTCCACTTCGTATTCGCCATGGGGCAAAACCAAAATATCTGGGTCGCTGTCATCGAAGGCATCGCCAAACTTGACAACAAGACGAAAGGCATTGTGCACCTCGAGTTCAAAGGGATCTCCGCTAAAGTCGCAGACCGCATCCATGATTCCCGAGAACGAAAAATCCAACTCCATTAAGTTGTTGGCTTTTCGCAACACCACGTGGACCGTGGCGGGGCGCATTCCTTCCAGATCGGAAAGGGGATAAGAAGAAAAGAACGTTTCGTCTAAATGGTACTCAAACGGGTGCTCGCCCAATGCAAGGCCTGAAAATCCTAAAACGGTTTCACGTTTCTTCATGGCCGAACGCTCGTTAGAGCCGGCAAATGTACACCGAATTGCACAATCCGCCAACACCTTGGGCGCGAAGGAAGTGCCTTAAGAATCACGCCGACTTTTCTGCTCAAACTTGGGAAGCACATGGGCGGTCAGTTCGGCATGCTGTTGATGCATCCGAACGCGGTCGATCGCTTGGAATACGGAGGCAGTAAAGCTTTGCGCATCCGCCTGATCTTTTCCGGCAATGTCCAATCCCACCCCGTGATCTGGGGAAGTGCGGACAAAAGGCAAGCCGCAGGTGTTGTTGACCCCACTTTCAAAATGCAAAATTTTGAAGGCGACAAGCCCTTGGTCATGGTACATAGATAGGACGCCGTCTACTTGGCGGTGCCCCGCTTTGCCAAAGAATCCATCCGAGGGAAAGGGACCCGTGACCAGGGACCCGCGCTCTTTCATCGATTCAATCCAAGGGGTCAGGACATCGATCTCTTCACGGCCCATCGCTCCGCCATCGCCGGCATGAGGGTTGATGCTCAGGACGGCGATACGGGGACGCTGCACCCCGAAATCCAAGGTGAGGGCCGCTTCAAAGGCGTCCAGCTTTTGGGTCAATAGCTCCCGGGTGAGAGCAGGGGCCACCGCGTTCAGTGCTATGTGCTCCGTCGCGAGGGCCACGCGCATGCCTTCGGCGGCCATAACCATTAGGGGCTTGGCATGGAAGCGCTGACCGAGGTAGCCCGTATGGCCTGTAAAGGGAGCCTCGGAGGAGGGGGGAATATTGGCCTTGCTCAGCGGTGCGGTGACCAACGCATCAACCTGGCCGGCTTCCACGGCATCACACGCTGCAGCGAGGCTGTCCAATGCGGCTTGGCCAGATTCATCCGTCAGTTGTCCAAAATCAACCTGAACCTCCCGGTTCCATGGGTCAATGAGTCCAATTCGGCCTGAAGGAAGGGGGTCGCCGGGGGCCACTTGGGTATACGGAATATCGCCCACTTGCAAGGATTTGCGGTGGTAGGCCATGACTTGGGGTGAGCAAAAGAGGTAGAACTGCGCCATGCTGCGCACTTCGGCATGGGCCAAGGTCTTGAGCACGACTTCGAGCCCAATCCCGTTGGGGTCTCCACATGAAATGGCAATCCGCATCATGAAGCTACGTGGGTTAAAAAGTCGGTCAAGAGGCGCACGCCAACACCTGTTCCGCCCTTGCCGTAATAGCCCCAGGGGCTGTCCAAGAAGGCCGGACCAGCAATGTCCAAATGCACATAGGGGTAGTCTGTGAAGTGCTCCAAGAATTTGCCTGCCGTAATGGCGCCTGCTTCGGCACCGCCGATGTTTTTGAGGTCGGCGATTTCGCTCTTCAGCAAGTCGTTGTATTCGTCCCAGAAGGGGAATTCGACGAGGCGTTCATGCGTGTTGGCTGCACTGGTTTGCAGTTGCTCCCACACCTCGCGGCTCGCATTGCCCATGGCCACCGTAGCATTGGGGCCAATGGCGCGTGCTGCCGCCCCGGTCAAGGTGGCGAGGTCAATGACCAACTGCGGCTTGTATTTCTTCGCGTAATGCAGGGCATCCGCGAGAATCAGGCGGCCCTCGGCGTCTGTATTCAGAACTTCCACCGTAGTGCCGTCCGAAATTGTAATCACATCTCCCGGTGTAATGGCATTGCCTCCTGGGCGGTTGTCCGTCGCGGGAATCAATCCAATCACGTGCACGGGCAAGCCTTGGCCGGCCACCGCACAGAGGGTTCCAATGACGGCTGCAGCTCCTGACATGTCGCACTTCATCGTATCCATGAAGTTGCTGGGCTTGAGGCTGAGACCCCCTGTATCGTAGACGACGCCTTTGCCCACTAGCACATAGGGGGCGCTGTTGACGGCCTTTTCGGGCTTGTATTCTAAAATGCTGAAGGTAGCCGGATCGACCGAGCCTTTGTTGACGCCGAGCAATCCGCCCATCTTGAGGGATTCAATTTTTGCCTGGTTCAACACCGTCACCTTGAAGCCATAGATTTGGCCTAGCTCTTCAGCCCGGGCGGCGAGGTCTTCGGCGGTCAAATCCAGCACTGGGGTGTTAATGAGGTCGCGCGCTTCCGTCACAGCAGCCATCAGTACTTCCAAACGTTTGGCGTCTCTGGCAGACAGACCGACCACTTCGACGCTGTCCAGGGTCCAGGCTTCTTTGGCCTTTTTCCCCAACAGGCGCGTGTAGCGATATGCAGCAAGCGCGAGGCCTTCTGCCACATGGAAGGTGGCATCGCCGGCTTCCAGACTTAGGTTCGAAATCTTGTTTTTGGACAGCAGCCCGGCGAGTTCGGCACCGGCTTTTCGGCCCGAATGCGCCATCTCCGCTGCGTCCCCCTTGGACGTCAGAACGCGCACAAACTGCTCGGCACCAGCCACCTGGTGGAGCCAACCTTTGACACCACGTTCGGCACGTGCCTCAATCAGGGTAGCCAAATCGGCCGAGAATTCAGACGAAGTAGGTTTGACGACCGCGGTCACGTGACCGGTCGAAGCGGAAGAAGCAAAAGTCCATTTCATAGCTACGAAGGTAGGCATCGTACCTTTGCTCTATGTTCACCGGAATCATTGAAAATATCGGCCAAATTGTGGCCCTTACCCCGGAAGGGAGCAACCTCCACGTCGATGTGGCTTCGAGCCTTGCGCCCGAGCTCAAAATCGACCAAAGCGTGGCCCATGACGGCTGCTGCCTCACGGTGGTTGCCCTCCACGGCCCGGCGGACCAGCCCACCGGCTACCGAGTGACGGCCATTGCGGAAACTTTGGAGAAGACCACATTGGGGTCTTGGACCATCGGACGCCGTGTGAACATCGAGCGCTGCACGGTCTCCGGGGCTCGATTGGATGGCCATGTGGTGCAAGGGCATGTCGACACCACCGGCACAGTGGCCCAAATAGAAGATTTGGACGGCAGCTGGAAAGTCACCATTCACCACCCTGAGAATTCGGACCACGTCACCGTGCCCAAAGGGTCCATTGCCATCGATGGGACGAGCTTGACCGTCGTGGATTCCACGTCCACCTCCTTTTCGGTGGCCTTGATTCCGTACACCTGGGAACACACCCGATTCCATGAATGGAAGGTGGGCGAGTCCGTCAATTTAGAATTTGATATTCTCGGGAAATATATCGCCCGCCTTTTGGCTCAGCGAGGACTTTAGTTTTCTTCCTCCTCTCCCAAGAAATCCGGGGCAGCAAAGGGTTGGCTCGGGTCAAGTATTTGGGCGACCAAGGGATGTAGAACACATTGTTCAAATTCTGCTAAAGTCTCCGCGCGAATCCAGGCATCTCCTTGGTAGGTTAACCACGCGACGGGATCTCGTGGCTTGCGCATGGCCGCAATACCTGCGCGGAAAGGTCCTCCTGCTTGGTGCGTTGAAAGGAGCCAAGCATAGGTAAAGAGTTGTAAGGCCTTGCCTTTTTTTGGATCGAGCAATTCCTCGAGAGATTTGACCTTCAGTTCAGAAGGTTGAAAACTGCCGGATTTGAGATCGACGACCGCCCAGCCATGTTGCCAAGCTTCGATGCGGTCAGCTTTTCCTTTCATGCGAACCGAGAGATCCCCGATGGTGAGCGTCGTTTCGATGTTTTCTTCCACGAGGTGGATATGCCACGGGAGGTCTCGACCTTCCCCGCTGGCGATGCGTTGGCCTTCCGCCTGGGCCCAATCCTCGGCCATCTTGAGCAAGACCTGTTGTTCGATGACAAAGGGTCCGCTGTGGCGACGGCCTGGATGAAATTCCTGAATACCCGCCTCGAGGGCAGAGGGAATGAGGTCTACGCGCCAATTCCCGGTCGCCTGGTAGTCCTTGAATAGCGTTTCATGGACGTGGTGAAGTATGCTTCCACGGATGTTGGCCGCCATGCGCTCGTCGACGGCCTCTTCTTCGTAGACCCCCAAGACAAAACGGAGGTAGAATTCGGCCGGATCACGTAAAAAGGTCCCCATACTCGAAGGGCTAAGGCCCCGTTCTTGGAGCTGATGGCGCAGGCGGTTCAGAACATCCGGAGACTTGTCCATTTTCCAGGGCCGCTGAAGCCGTTGGGGATCCATGGTTTGCTGCATCCCGAGGTCTTCCCACCGAATGCCCGGATAACGGGGAAGTTCCACCTCCATTTGGGCAATGAACCGGCTGGCTTCGCCTTTGCCCATGCCGTCAGATTCCCCATTGACCAAGAAGAACACGCGCTTAGCGCGCTGGACAAGGCGGTAGACGTGGTAGGCCATAATGGCTTCCCGATCTTGCGGAAGCGGCATGCCATAGGCGCGCCGAACGTCGTGGGGCAAAAAGGAGGCTTCATTGCGCCCCTTAGGCAGCACCCCCTCATTCATGGGGGCCAGAATCAAGGTATCAAAATCCAAATTTCGGGTCTCTAGCAAGCCGAGCATCTGCAGGCCCTCAAAAGGTTCACCATAGAAATTCACGGGGCTCTCCTGCGCAAATTGGCGGAAGAGGCGGCGCAAAGTCCCAAAGCTCAAGGCAGTGTGGGGCATCCATACCCGAAGGCTGTGCAGGGCGTTAAGGCACAATCGGGCGGGCTCGGCCTCCCAAGCAGAGCGCAGGCCATCAACATAATGGCTCAGGGCCCCCTCGAGGTCCTGTAAAAAGCCGGAGGTATCGGGATAGGTACCCCAGAGCTCTCCCCCTTCGCCAAACTCTTCTAGGACGTCGGCCACCGACCAATGGGAGCGTTTGCTTCGGCGCAGCCGTTCCGCCACCTGCTGGAGGTCGCGGGAACCGGTATACATGGCCTGGCATACGGGATGAATGCAGGTAGCCTGCAGAAGGCGATACGGGTAACTGCCCTGGCTCAATTCACGCGCCTCGTGGAGTTGGAAAAGGGCATCCAGCCCGGCAAAAGCCGCCGTACTGGTGAGTGGCATGCCCATGGTGACGTTGGCCTCTTCCAATCCCTCGGGCAGGGCTTGTAGGGTCGGTATAAGTAGGCCCTCATCCGCGAGGACAACGCCCGTCCCTTCGAGAAGGGGATGGTCTTTTCGCAATCGACCAAGGACCTCTCCCAAGGTTTTGGCGATGCCGACTGCGCGGTTGGCGCGCAGGACGGTGAACTCGGCATTTGAAGTGGACAGCCATGCGGGGGGTTCTCGCAGGTCCGCCGTCAATCCTTCGGGAAGGTGGTCGCGGTGATGGCGCAAGGCATCCCCTGCTTCATGCTGGGGATTCAGCATATAGTGGGCATCGGCATCCCAAAAGGCGCGGGCACCCACATGGCGGTGAGCACTCACAAACAGTGCGCGCTCAGAGGGGGTCAAGGCATTGAAACCGACAAAGTAGAGTTGGTCAATTTCACCGCGGTGCATCCAAGCCCGCAGCGCCGCTTCTGGCGGGCCGTCGGGGGAAGGGCTGGCGCGTTGAAATACCCCTCCGGGGGTGCTCCACCCCTTGGCGTCGAGGCGTTCGTGGTAGCGACGGTACAGCCCAGGCAACTGCTTCCAAAGTTCCAAGCGCCGCTCCATGAGTTCGGTAGGTTGCTCGAGGCCCCATTGCTGAAGGGCTTCAATTTCACGCATTTCCCGGTAGACGGCCTCCGCATCGACCCCATGCCGATCCATTTCGCCAAAGTCCCGCAGGACCGTTGGGGCCCAGCGTAAAAATTCTTCGAGGGGCTGGCTACGGGATTCAAACACCTCTTCGTGGGCGGCAAAAAGAACTAAAAGTTGATCCATGGCCCGCGCCGGTTGACGCTCTGCGAGGTCTTGCATGACGGCTTCAATGGGCCAAATTGCCGGAGACAAAACGGGATGGGACACCTGTTTTTGGAACGCATGGCGCAGGGCTCGCTCGGCGCGGCGCGAGGGCAATACAATGCCCACCCGATGCAAGGGGGTCGCTTCTGCCTGAATTTCCCGGGCAACCCGGTCCAAAAATGCCTCCATCGAATTCGGATCGGTCAGCGGTAGTGCTGCCGAGCCTCAATATACGCCGCAACCTCGGGTGGAAGATCTTGATCGACGGAGTCTAGCATCCCCAATCGAGCGCGAATTTCGGTGGCACTTCGGTCCATCAAAGGGGCTTCCATGATGGAGATTTTGGGGTGGTTGCCAAAGGGGAAATCCACGGGAATGTCGGCGCCCGGCCTGGGATACACCAAAACATCTACCATGGACAGGATGCGATTCGGGTCTTTCCACCGAGGGAAGCTGAGCAAATTGTCGGCCCCCATACAGAGGTAAAACTTCCTTGAAGGGTGCGTGGACATCAAAGCCTCTAGGCTGTCCACCGTATAGTTCGGTTGCGGAAGGGAAAACTCAATGTCGCAGGCATGCTGCGAGGGAAAGCGCGCCGTGGCGAGTTCCACCATGTGCAGGCGCTCTGCGTCGTTGAGTAAGCTGCCTTTTTCTTTGTGGGGGTTGTGTGGCGTAACAACAAACCAAAGCTCTTCCAGCTCCTTCCATTCTGCGAGGCTTTGGGCCAAAATCAGGTGGCTGCGATGGATCGGATTAAACGTGCCAAAGAGCAGCCCTGTTTTCATCTCTCGAGGAAGGGTAGGACCCATGAATGAAGTTCCTCGTACGCTCGATCCAAGTCGTCGTTGACCAGGATGTGATCAAAGCGGCTTGCGGTAAGCATCTCTTGTTCCGCTTTGGCGAGGCGCATGGCAATTTTTTCCTCGCTGTCCGTGCCGCGGCCCCGAAGGCGTGACGCCAAAACCTCCATTGACGGGGCCTGAATAAAAACCGCTAAAGTGATATCCGGGTAATTCTTTTTGAGCCGCTGACCCCCGGCAACATCGATATCGAAGACCGCCGTTTTTCCCTCGGAATTGATGCGATCCACTTCGCTGCGCAGCGAACCATAAAAGGTACCGCTATAGACCTCTTCCCATTCGAGGAAGTCGCCGTTTTCGATGTGATGCTTAAACGCTTCCACGGAAATAAAGTGGTAGTCCTGCCCATCTTGTTCTTGCCCTCGGGGTGCCCGACTTGTGGCCGAAATGCTAAATGCCAAGTCTGGAAAATCGGCCATGAGGCGCCGAACCAAGGTCGTTTTTCCCGAGCCAGATGGGGCCGAAAGAACAAGCATTTTCATAGGACGTTGAGGCTCTGCTCTTTGATTTTTTCCAATTCCTCCTTCATGGCCACGACCACACGCTGCATGGCGGCATGGTTGGACTTGCTGCCCAAGGTGTTGACTTCGCGGCCAATTTCTTGGCCAATGAATCCAAGTTTGCGCCCTTGGCCCTCCTGCATGGCTTCCAAGAAATGCGTCAAATGCGCTTGAAGCCGCACTTTTTCCTCGTTGACGTCCAATTTCTCGAGGTAGTAAATGAGCTCTTGCTCGTAGCGGTTCGTGTCGTACTCGATGCCTTCCAAGCCCCGCTGCAATCGGGCCTTCAGTTGCGCGACGCGCTCCTCTTCCATGGCCGGAACTTCATCCAGGCCCCGTTGGATGGCTCCAATATTGGCAGCCAAATCTTCCGCGAGGGCCGCGCCTTCACGCAACCGGAAAGTATCAAAATTGGCGAGCGCCTCATCCATGGCGGCCTCTACAGCGGTCCATTCTTCCGGGAGAATTTCCTCGGAAACAGAGGGTGCCGGGAGGCGCAAAGCCATCGCCAAAAGTTCTCCCCGCGAAACGGGCTCCCCGGCGATAGACTGCAGGGACTGCATGGCGCGTTCGAGCCATTCGGCTTGAAGCCCCATAGCCTCATGGCCGCGTGCTTCGCGGTGTATGCTGACATCCACCTTGCCGCGGACGACGGCATCGCCCACTTTTTTGCGCCAATCCATTTCCCGTTCTCGGTACATCGAGGGGCAACGCAGTGACAAATCAAGTCCTTTGCTATTGAGGGAACGTAATTCAATGGTGATTCGGGCGGCAGCACACTCGGCACTGCCCTTGCCAAATCCGGTCATAGAGCGCATCATGCCCACAAAGGTAGAACCTCTTCATGACTGACCGGCTGACTTCGGATTGGCTGGGCCAAAAAGGACGAGATCATATCGCTCGGAACGCAGGGCTCCGTGGTCGAGACATAGCCTAGGGCGTAGGCCACCCACCCCCAGATGGCCGCGGCGCTCCATCCCTTTTCTCGCAACGCAGCGATGCTGAGGGATCCGTGCCGTTTGGACAGGCGTGCCCCATCCGGACCCATCCACAACGGGGCATGGGTGCACGCGGGCGGCACGTTGCCCAGGGCCTGATGGAGAAAAGCCTGGGGGAGTTCGCTGGGGGCCAAGTCCTGGCCCCGTAGAATGTGGGTGACGCCCTGGTCGCGGTCGTCTACCACCACGGCCAAAGGGTAGCTCCACGCGCCGTCCGCTCGCCGCAACACAAAAGCGTCTTCGGGGTAGGCCAATCGAAGGGCCACTGAACCGTCGAGGGGCCAATTCGCCGCCACACAGGTCCCGGGGTAGGCTCCCCAGGGTTGGTGGGGTGCGCGCACCGCCTCGTCCATGTCGCGCCGTGTACACTGGCAACCAAAAACCAGCCCTTGTTTCTGGAGGGACTCTAGAGCCGCGAGGTAGGCGGCATCTCGAGTGGACTGCGCCGGGGCTTCCTCGTCCCAGAAGAGCCCCAACCATTGCAAGTCCTGGCGCCATGCCTCGGCAAATTCGGGCTTACAGCGCTGGCGG
>Ga0255769_10002737_pt1 | contig 18551 bp, 16 predicted proteins | sample 041ome_9_FD_179637 | JGI IMG/M metagenome (GOLD analysis project Ga0255769, IMG submission 179637) | Coastal salt marsh microbial communities from the Groves Creek Marsh, Skidaway Island, Georgia - 041413US metaG (version 2) | ecosystem: Environmental > Aquatic > Marine > Intertidal zone > Salt... | reverse complement strand
ATTGTTTTAAATACAGCATCATAAAACTTACCAGCCTCTTTTAAGTTATTAGTTCCATAACAAATTCCAGAATAAAACAAAAGTTAATCCTTTTTTTTTCTAAAAAAAGGTATCAAAAAAACAAAACATGCAATGAAGAAAAAAATACTTCCAAACATGGCCCAAAAACTTCCAATGCTAGAGATAATAAATCCCATAGCAGAAATTATAAATAAAATCCAACCTATAAGGTTAATTGTGTTATTGCTCATTTTTTTTTCTCCATCTCTTAAAATCAGCTTAAGAGTTGGAATATAAATTTGTTTTTAATTTTTTAAGTATGTCTCTTTGGAGTCATCTAAAGCTTCTTTCCAAGGGGTATGGTGCTTTGGTGCCACAGTCCCTGTCATTAAAGACTTATATGAATTGTTTCGATAACCCATGATATCGTCATGTTTATGGTGTTCCCACTCCATAAATGTTTTGTTAACAGCTTCAATATCAAATGTTGGGTAATCAGTAGCTTCGATTAGCTCTTTAGTATAGTCACCTTGGAACCAAATCATATCTTCATCAGTCTCTAGCTTTTCTTCACGATCTTTCCAGTCTTGATTATTTTTTATCATTTCATCTTTAGTAGGAAGAGATATCTTACCCATGATCACATCACGAGCATACCATCCCTGAGCATCAAACATGTTAAATGTATAGAATTGGTCCTGCATCCCGATATACATCATTTTAGGATTATCTACCCAGAAAATTCCTTTGTAGATCCCAAGAGGCCATAGACAGTTATTAGTTTTAAGTTTTAATTCATCTTCTAAGAATGGAAAATAATGGAGATAGCCTGTACATAAAACTATTGCATCCACGACTTTGCTAGTTCCATCAATAAAATGAACTTTATTTCCTTCTTCGATATGATCGATTAACGGAACTTGTGAGAAGTTCTCCGGCCAATGAAAACCAGTAGGGTTAGTTCTATAACTAATAGTTACAGATTTACAACCATACTTCCAACATTGTGAAGAAATATCTTCAGCTGAATAGCTAGTGCCAACTATTAAGATGTCTTTATCTTTAAATTCTAGAGCATCTCTGAAATCATGAGCATGCATTACTCTTCCACCAAATTTATCTAAGCCTTTAAAGTTTGGTACATTAGGAGTGGAGAAATGTCCGGAAGCACAAGCTACATAATCAAATTCCTCTGTTGTTTTTGTATCATCTACTAAATTATGTGCTGTAACACTAAAGTTGTCTTTATCTTTATTGTAAACAACACTTCTCACTGGTGTTCTGAATCTAATTTTATCTCGAAAGTTTGATTTTTTTAATCTGCCTTGAATATAATCAAGCATCACAGCTCTTGGAGGATAAGATGCGATTGGCTTTCCAAAATGTTCTTCAAAGGTGTAATCAGCAAACTCTAAACACTCTTTTGGTCCATTAGACCATAAGTAACGATACATGCTGCAATGGACAGGCTCACCGTATTCATCTGTTCCAGTTCTCCACGTGTAATTCCATAGTCCTCCCCAATCGTCCTGTTTTTCGTAACAAACAATTTCAGGGATTTTTTCGCCTTTTCGTTCTGCTGACTCGAATGCTCTTAGTTGAGCGAGACCGCTAGGGCCTGCTCCAATTATACAAACTCTCATTTGATTTAAATCCTCCTAATAAAATAAATCTAAATTTTAGTCATAATAGAAGATTAATTTTGTATTAAAAAATATTTTTTTGACCTATTTTGTCATATCTTTTGACCATTATTTTTAGAAAAACTAAAAACGTAAATACATCATAATTATTAAATTTGTTTCATAATTTGAAACAATATTTTTTGTATGGCTTTTTCAAAATGTATATTCAATTTTGTTAGGAATCATAAATGCAAAAATATTCTATATTTAGTTTAGTTAAAAATGCCTTTTCCAATCATGAAAATTGGGAGGTGGCTTGGAAAGATCCAGAGCCAAAATCAGAGTATGATGTTGTTATAGTCGGTGGCGGTGGTCACGGACTAGCTACAGCTTACTATCTTGCCAAAGAGCATGGCATCACCAATGTTGCAATTTTAGAAAAAGGTTGGATTGGTGGTGGAAATGTCGGAAGAAATACAACCATCCTTCGTTCTAATTATATGTTTGATGCTAATTCTCATTTTTATGAATTTGGTATGAAGCAATGGGAAACCCTAAGTCAAGAACTGAACTATAACGTTATGTACTCACCTCGAGGTATCATTAATTTAGCTCACTCTGATGCTCAAATGAATGCTTACGCTCGTCGAGGTAACGCAATGCGCTTAAATGGTATCGATGCTGTATTGCTTGGTAGAGAAGATCTAAAAAAAATGATTCCTTTCGCAGACTTCTCTGATACATGCCGATTTCCAATTCACGGTGGATTAATGCAACCTCGAGGAGGAACTGCAAGACACGATGCAGTAGCCTGGGGTTATGCTCGACAAGCAGATGCAATGGGCGTCGATATAATTCAAAATTGTGAAGTAACTGGTTTCGATGTTCAAAATGGTAAAGTTCAAGGTGTTCAAACCTCTAGAGGAAATATTAAAGCTAAAAAAGTTGGACTATGTGTTGCGGGTAGTACTACTTTATTAGCAGATATGTTGAATATGAGATTGCCGATTGAAGCTCATGTTCTTCAAGCTTGTGTTTCTGAACCTGTTAAGCCAATTCTTGATCATGTTGTCACTTTTGGTGCTGGTCACTTCTATTGTAGCCAGTCTGACAAAGGTGAAATGGTAATGGGCGGCGACTTGGATGGATATAATAGTTACGCTCAAAGAGGTAACATGCCGATGATCCAACACGTTTTAACTGGAGGTCTAGCTGTTTTTCCTAACTTCAGTCGCTTGAAAATGTTAAGAACCTGGGGCGGTATTATGGACATGTCGATGGATGGTTCACCAATTATTGATAAGACTCATATTGATGGAGTCTACTTAAATTGTGGCTGGTGTTATGGTGGATTTAAGGCAACGCCTTGTTCTGGTTGGGTATTTGCACATACGATTGCTAAAAATGAAGTTCATCAGCTTAATGCGGAATTCAATTTAGATCGTTTCCATACAGGAAACATTATTGATGAAAAAGGTGTTGGTCCAAAGCCTTGGATCGGGTAAGTCATGCTAGAAATTAAATGCCCTTTTTGCGGGAAGAGATCCCAAAATGAATTTTCTTATGGCGGTGACGGTAATATTAAAAGACCAGCTTTAGAGAAAGAAATTTCTACTAAGGATTGGGATGACTTTGTTTACTTTAGAGATAATCCAAGAGGAAAACACACAGAATTATGGCAACACGTTTCTGGATGTCGTCAATGGTTCAAAGCTTCTAGAGATACAGCAACACATGAAATTTTTTCAACATGTAAAATGAATGAGGATTTTAATGAGTAATCAATATAGAACTTCAAACTCCAAAGGTATAATCAATAAAGAAAAAATAATTAACTTCAATTTTAATGGAGATTCTTATCAAGGTTATGAAGGAGATACTCTCGCATCTGCTTTAATAGCTAACGGCATACATTTAGTCGGTAGAAGTTTTAAATATCATCGACCTCGTGGTTTTCTAGGCGCAGGTGTAGAAGAGCCAAATGCAATGGTTCAATTGCATGAAGGTGATCGTTCTGAGCCAAACATCATGGCTACTGAGGTTGAATTAGTGGAAGGCTTAAAAGCTAAAAGCCAAAACTGTTGGCCATCTGTCAAATTTGATATTGGTGAGATAAATAATATTTTAAACCGTTTTTTCCCAGCTGGTTTTTATTACAAAACTTTTATGTGGCCAAAAAGTTTTTGGTTTAAAGTTTATGAACCGTTTATCCGTAAAGCTGCAGGGATGGGCGTAGCCCCTTTGTCACCTGACCCAGATAGATACGAACATAACTATGAGCATTGTGATGTTTTAGTGGTTGGTTCTGGACCTTCAGGATTATCAAGTGCCCTAGCGGCTGCTAAAAATGGCGCAAGAGTTATTCTTGCAGAAGACAAAGCTCATTTTGGGGGATCACTTTTAAATGATGATGTAACCATCGGTAATATGTCTGGAAGAGAGTGGGCAAGCGATGTGATCTCTCAACTCAAAAATATGCCAAATGTTGTTGTAAAAAATCGATCGCAAGTATTTGGATACTATGACCATAACATGACTGTAATGTTTGAAAGAGTTAGCGATCACGTGGAAAACCCATCTAAATATACACCTCGCCAAAGATTGCATTATATAAGAGCAGGTGAAGTAATTGTTTCTACAGGCTCAATTGAAAGGCCTATCTCTTTTGGTAATAACGACAGACCGGGAATATTTCTATCATCTGCTGCAAGAGAATACATGAAAGTTTATGAAACTCTTGTTGGTAAAAAACCAATAATCTTTACAAACAATGACTCAGCTTATGCTACTGCATTAGAGTTTTTGAGAAACGATATTAAACCTATTATTGTAGACACTAGAGATAGTTCTGACGGTCAACTTGTCAAAGAAGTCCAAGAGCAAGGTATCAAAATTAGATTTAATTCAGGAATAGCGAATACCAAGGGTCATCTTAAAATTAAGTCCGCTACTATTGGAACATTAGATAGTCAGAAAGAAAGCTTTATTTCTCTTGAGGAAGTTGATTGCGATTGTATTTGTATGTCAGGTGGATGGACACCTACCGTTCATCTTTCCTCACAAGCTGGAAATAAATTAAAATTTAATGAAGATATCGATGCTTTTGTTCCTGATAAAAAAAGACAAAAAGAAACTGCCGTTGGTTCAGCAAACGGAGCTTTTACTTTAAACCAATCTCTAGCAGAGGGTTTTCAAGTAGGATTTGAGCTATCCAATAAGTTTACCTCGAATGGAGTAAAGACCGATACACCAACCTCGAATGAACCCGATCAAAAACCTCATGAAAAACTTTGGTGTATGCCATTACCAAATGGGCAAAAACCAAAAAGGTTTATTGATTTTCAAAATGACGTTGCGGTTTCAGATGTAGAGTTAGCTTTAAGAGAAGGTTTTAGATCTATTGAGCATGTTAAGCGTTATACCACTTTAGGTATGGCTGGTGATCAAGGTAAAACTAGTAACTTGAATGGTCTTCAGTATGTGTCTAATATCGAAAAAAAGATCGTTCCTGAAGTAGGGCATACAACTTTCCGTCCACCTTACACTCCAGTTACGATTGGTACAATCGTTGGTCGTGAAGTAGGAAATCACTATCTTCCAACACGCAAATCTCCAATTCATACTTGGCATGAAGAAAATAATGCAGTTTTTGTAGCTGCAGGTTTGTGGGTTAGACCTCGATATTACCCAAGAGGAACAGAAACTATGAATGATGCTGTAAATAGAGAAGCAGCTAATGTCAGAAAAAATGTTGGTATTTGTGATGTTACCACACTTGGAAAAATAGATATTAAAGGTCCAGATGCACCAGAATTTTTAAACCGAGTTTATACTAATGCTTGGCTTAAGCTTCCTGTCGGTAAGGCTCGTTATGGAGTAATGTTAAGAGAAGATGGTATGGTTTTTGACGACGGAACCACATCTCGTCTTTCAGAAAATCATTTTCATATGACTACTACTACTGCACAAGCAGCAAACGTTCTTTCTCATTTGGAGCACTACCTTCAAGTTGTTTGGCCGGATCTTGATGTTAATGTTTTGTCCACTACAGAACAGTGGGCAGGAGTTGCGGTAGCAGGTCCTAAGTCCAGAGAGCTTTTATCACAATTGTTCCCTGATGTTGATTTATCCAACGAAGGTCTTCCTTTTATGGGTCTCGTTGATACCAAGTTAGGCGATATTCCAGCTAGAATTTATCGAATTTCATTTTCAGGTGAGCTTGCTTATGAAGTAAATGTTGAGTCAAATTACGGTCTTCATTTATGGAAAAAAATTATGGATGTAGGATCTGAGTTTGGTGTGCAACCCTATGGAACTGAAGCCTTATCGACTTTGAGAATAGAGATGGGTCATGTCGCGGGTCCTGAATTAGATGGAAGAAGTATTCCTTATGATGTCGGTTTAAATGGAATGGTTAGTCAGAAAAAAGATTTCATTGGCAAAAGATCATTATCAAAAGATGCTTATGTCAGTGAAGATAGACAAACAATTGTTGGATTAGTTCCGGTTGATAAAAAAAGTAAAATACCTGAAGGTTCACACTTGGTTGCTGATGACAAAGCACCGACTCCTATTCCGAAACTAGGACATGTATCTTCATCGTGTTGGAGTGTGGAGTATAATAACCCATTCTCAATTGCAATTTTAAAAGATGGAAAGAAACAAATTGGAAAACAATTGATTGCTGTCTCTCCACTTAAAGATATTTCGATTCCTGTTGAGGTGGTCTCTTCCCATTATGTCGATCCTAAAGGAGAAAGGGTGAGGTCATAAAATGAGTGATACTAATATTTCTGCTTTAAAATTTGACCATAAAATTGGTGTATTTGGAGATTATGAAGGCAAGCAAGATCTTCTAAAGATTTCTGAAATCAAGAATTTATCTATTTATCAAGTAGCTAAGTTCAGAAAAAGTGAAGCTCAATCAAATCAAATTAAAATTGATGGTTTGTCATTACCACAACAAAACCCTTTAGTTTCTGCAAATGAGAACTTAAGAATATTGTGGATTGGCCCGGAGACTTGGATTTGTATTTCGACCAACATTAATTTAAAAGACCTTATTTCTTCAACATGTAGTGACAATGATTTTGCAATCACTGATCTTTCTCATTCTAGAGCTGCTGTTGAAATTAAGGGCGCCCATACGTTGGACGTTATTAAAAAAGGTTCCCCTTTAAATGTTAATGAAAATGTTTTTAAAGAGAGCAATTGTGCTAACACCACTTACAATGGAATTAATATTTTAATTGATTTCATTAGCAATAACCCTAAAACTATTCGCTTATATGCACTTCGCAGTTTTGGTGGTTCTTTTTATCATAGTATCACCGATGCTTCTCTAGAATTTGGCTACGAAGGAGTTTAATTAAATGTGTGGCATTGTTGGGATTTATCTCAAGAATAAAAAATATAATAAGCAACTTGGAAAGTTGTTAACGGGCATGATGAATAATATGGCCTCTCGCGGTCCCGATAGTGCTGGTTTTGCAATCTATAACAAGTCAAGCAAATTTAAATATACAGTCTGTCTGCAAGATAACTTAGAGTTAAAGAATTTAAAAAAATTACTCAAAAATAAAATAGCTAATGCTAAGTATAAAGTAATATCCGACCATGTTGTAATTGAGAGTTCATCTAAACCTGAAAAAACAATTCCTTTTTTGAAGAGCATTAAGCAGGTTGATTTAGTGGGCTATGGAAAATCTATTGAAATTTTTAAACAAGTTGGAAATCCAAAAGATGTTGTCAAAAAATTTTCATTAGACAAATTTTCGGGTTCTCATGCTATTGGGCACACCAGAATGGCAACTGAAAGTGCGATTACCACAGATGGATCACACCCTTACTCTACTGGAGAGGATGAGTGCCTGGTTCATAATGGCTCTCTATCAAATCACAATAATCTTCGACGCACTCTCGTTAAAAATGGAATAGAATTTAAATCACAAAATGATACTGAAGTGGCAGCAGGATATATTTCAAATAGTTTAAAAAATAAAGCATCTTTAAAAGATACTCTTACTAATGGTTTAAAAGATTTAGATGGCTTTTATACCTTCATCACAGGTACTCAAAAAGGTTTTGCTGTTTTGCGTGATGAAATTGCATGTAAACCAGCGGTAATAGCAGAAACAAAAGATTACGTAGCTATAGCTTCTGAATTTCAAGCAATGGCACATTTACCTGATGTTAATAAAGCTAATATTTACGAACCTAAGCCAGGTGTTGTTTATTCTTGGGGTAGCTAATGAATTTTGATCTTTCAAAAAAATCACTTACTGAGGTCAACTCTTTTTTACAAAAAATAGACCCAAAATCTAATCAAAGAGAATTTGTCATTAAAAACCCACAAGGTAATCATGCTTTATGTGCGGGCCTTCAAGATGAAGTTCAAGTAACCATTAAAGGCCATGTAGGCTACTACTGTGCAGGCATGAATAAGAATGCAAACATAATCATAGAAGGAAATGTCGGAACAGGCGTGGCTGAAAATATGATGTCGGGCTTGGTTCATGTTAAAGGTAATGCTTCTCAATCGGCTGGCGCAACAGCACATGGAGGTACCTTAGTTATCGATGGTGATGCCAGTTCTCGATGTGGTATTTCGATGAAAGGGATTGATATTATTGTAAAAGGTTCTGTGGGCCATATGTCTGCTTTTATGGCACAAAGTGGAAACTTAATAATTTTGGGCGATGCAGATGAATATCTCGGAGACTCAATTTATGAGGCTAAGATTTATTGTCTAGGCAAAGTAAAAAGTCTTGGTGCAGACTGTATTGAAAAAGAAATGAATGAAAAAGAAATCAAACATCTAAGTTCAATTTTAAAGGCTCAAAATATTAAAGCTGATCCTAAGAAATTTAAAAGGTATGGTTCAGCAAGAAATTTATATAATTTTAAAATTGATAATGTGAGTAGTTATTAATGAGTGATAATAAAAAAAATTTAAAAGGTTTCAGTACTTTTCCTCACGATACCATTGCAGAAATTCAAAGATCAGCTAGAGAAGGAATTTATCAAATTCGTGGATTGGGAGCTAAAAGAAAAGTTCCTAACTTTGATGATTTAGTTTTTTTAGGTGCTTCAGCTTCAAGATATCCGCTAGAGGGTTATCGAGAAAAATGTAATACATCTGTTGTAATTGGTGATCGATATGCCAAAAAACCGATAACGCTTGATATCCCCATTACAATAGCAGGAATGAGCTTTGGAGCCTTGGGAGCTAATGCTAAAGATGCTTTAGGAAGAGGTGCTTCTGCAATGGGAACTTCTACAACCACAGGAGATGGGGGCATGACACCTGAGGAAAGAAAATCCTCTAAGTATCTAGTCTATCAACTATTACCATCTAGATATGGAATGAACCCAGATGACTTAAGAAAAGCAGATGCAATTGAAGTTGTTGTGGGTCAGGGCGCAAAACCCGGAGGAGGCGGTATGCTTCTTGGACAAAAGATTAACGAACGAGTTGCTATGATGCGAAATTTACCTGAGGGTATTGATCAGAGAAGTGCTTGTCGCCACCCTGATTGGACAGGTCCAGATGATTTAGAAATTAAAATTCAAGAACTAAGAGAAATTACTAATTGGGAAAAACCTATTTATGTAAAAGTTGGTGCAGCGCGTGCTTTCTACGATACAGCATTAGCCGTTAAGGCGGGTGCAGATGTGGTCGTCTTGGATGGTATGCAAGGGGGTACTGCAGCTACACAGGATGTTTTCATCGAGCACGTAGGTATCCCAACTCTTGGTGCTTTAAGAGAAGCGGTTGACTCATTGAAGGAACTAAATATGCACCGAAAAGTTCAATTAATCGTCTCTGGAGGAATTCGATCCGGGGCAGATGTTGCAAAAGCGATGGCGATGGGCGCAGATGCTGTTTCAATCGGGTCGGCTGCAATGATTGCCCTAAATTGTAACGCAGATATGTATCCTAAAGATTATGAGAAACTCGGCACAGCCGCAGGTTACTGTCATCATTGCCATACAGGCAAATGTCCAGTCGGCGTGGCTACTCAAGACCCAGAATTAGAAAAAAGACTAGAACCCGAACTAGCAGGTAAACGTGTTAAGAATTATTTAGCTACTTTGACTCTGGAGTTACAAACTCTTGCAAGAGCTAATGGTAAATCTGACGTTCGAAATCTTGAGCCAGAGGATTTAGCCGCTCTTACAGTTGAAGCTGCTGCCATGGCTCGTGTTCCGTTGGCTGGAACTAATTGGATACCTGGCCACGAACTTTAAGTTTTGAAAACTTATCCTTATTGGTGGGAATTTTATAAACCATATCACTTTCAAAATACTCAAGTTTCAAATTCTTCATACGACCTCGTAGTTGTGGGTGCCGGATATACGGGTGTGAACGCCGCTATCCAAGCTTCTTCAAAAGGTCTAAAAACTCTACTCATTGACCAATTAGCATTAGGAGAAGGCGCAAGTACTAGAAGCGCTGGAATGGTTTCAGGTGGTTTGAATTTAGGAAAAAAAATTAATCTTTTTAAAGATTATGGAGAGGAACTTGCTAAGAAGTTTATTCAAGAGTCCATAGGATCATATGAATATTTGGAAGATCAAATTAATCATCACCAAGAGGAAGTATCCTATCAAAAAAAGGGAAGATTAGTTTTAGCACATAGTAAAAAAAAATTAGAAGCATTGAGACAAAAAACAAATCTTCTTAATTCCTTATCAAATTTACAAATTGAAATAATTGAAAACCTAGAAAGCGAAATTATCAATAACTATTATAAAGGAGGGATGCTGGTAAAAAATGCCGCCAGTGTTAATCCTGCCAAGCTATATAATTTTTTTTTAGACAAAGCTCTTTCAAATAAAGTTGATATTTTTAGTCCTTGCAAGTTGTTATCACACCAAAAAATCGATGAATACTATGTGCTAAAAACTTCAGAGGGTAACATTAAAACGCAATATCTTATTATAGCTACGAATGGTTACTCAGAAAAAGATATTGGAAATGAACATTATAACATTATCGGTGTGCCATCTTATATTGCGGCAACAAATATATTAGGGCAAGAGAAGGTCCAAAAACTTTTGCCAAAATTACGAATGTATTCCGATAGTAAAAACGACTTGTATTATTTTCGCCCATCTCCAGATCACAAGAGAATATTATTTGGAGCATTTCCTGTTTGGGCCTATGGAATGGAAAATAGCAATATGGTGAAGTCTTTTTTTTATAAAAAAATACGCTTAATCTTACCAAAAATTGAGAATTTTTCGATTGACTACATTTGGGGTGGTAAAGTAGGAGTTACTTTTAATACTCTTCCTATGGTTAAAAAAACAAATAATAAAATTTTTGTTTTGGGATGTAATGGTAGCGGTGTAGCTCTTATGCCTTATCTTGGTTATCAAGCAGCAAATATGCTTACAGCAAATCAAAATAGCGATCTTGTTATTTCAAAAATTAAGAATGATAAAAACTATTTTAAATCTTTGATAGTTAAACTATTACCACTTCTTGGCTGGTATTACCGTTTTAAAGAAAATATTGAAAATAAATTCTTATAATATTGATTTAAACTCATAAAAGTTATTTAATATTGTTCCATAATGTGGAATAAAATTTTAAGGATAATATGACTGGTGATTTAAAATATATTAATAAGTCATTAGAAAAGTCATTCAAGATTTTAGAAATATTATCAAAGTCTATTTTTCCACAAAAGGCCGCTACAATTTCTCGTAAAGCATCAATGTCTCGAACAACAACTTTTCGACTTTTATTTGTTTTATCGCAGTTAGGATATATTCATAAAAATAATTCTTCCAACACTTATACAATGGGACACAAAGCTTTTCAATTTGGTGAAACTTCTGATTATCTCCAATCAATTTCTGAAGCTTCTAAAGAAATTTTAGAAGAGGTATCTAATCAAACAAATTTAATTACTTACCTTGCGATGCTTGAAGGATCACAGATTGTTCATTCTGATAAAATATCTCACGTTAATAGCGATGCTTCTCATCGAACTTTTCGAATGAGAATGGATGCTCATTGCTGTGCTTTAGGAAAGGTAATGCTTGCTTATCGACCTGAAAATGAAATTTCATCAATTTATAAAAGTTATAATTTTTTTCCGCATACAAGAAATACCATCCAAAATTTAAATAATTTAAAAAAAGAGTTACTCAAAATTAGAACTCAGGGGTATTCTTTAAATCACGGTGAAGCTTACGAGAACACGTATGGTATCGGTGTTGCAATTCTCGATAAGGATAAAAGATCATTTGCGGGAATCTCCCTATCAGGGAGTAGAAATATTATGAATCCCAAAAATACCATGGACTACGTAAAGATGCTACAAAGTGCTTCAATTAAAATATCTAAACTTATTGTTGATAACTAACAATTCTAAGACAAAAATTTGTTTCATAATTTGAAACACTAAGTGTTTTTTCTCATTGCCAAGATCAAAATGTACTTCGAACCGGAGGTTATATAAATGAGTTTACCGTCTAAATGTGAATACCTAATAATAGGTGGTGGTATTCATGGCTTAAGCACAGCTTGGCACTTATGTAAAAAGTTATCCAACAAAGGTCAATTAAAAGAGGATTCTGTTGTTGTTATAGAAAAAACAAAAGTTGGTGAAGGTGCGACTAGTGTTGCTTGTGGTATCGTTAGAAATAATTACTACCAACCTGCTATGCGAAGATTAATGGCTCATTCAGTTGATGTCTGGAATGCAAACGCCGATGTTCTTCAATTTAGACCCGTTGGTTATATGCAAATCAATTCTCAGCTTATGCATGAAGGAATGGCAGAGGTTTACCATCAACAAAAAGAAATTGGATATGACTCGACATTTATCGAAGGTGCAGCAGACTGTGATAAATATATGAAAGAACTCTTACCTGATTGGCAAGCACAAGGTATCACTTCTGTTCTTCATGAAAAAAATTCTGGTTATGGACCTAATAGAGGAGCTAATTTAGGTTTCAAAAAATTAGCAGAAGCAGCTGGTGCAAAAATAATTGAAGGTGTGCAAGCTACTAACCTTATTACCGCTAATGGCAGTGGTGCAGTGAGTGCTGTTGAAACTAACCAAGGAACTATTGAATGTTCACAACTTGTTGTTGCAGCAGGACCTTGGGTAAGAACTTTCTGGGAAATGCTCGATCTTCCAAATTCTGTTAAAATTAAACAACCTGATGGCACATTTACAGATGAAATTCCAATGTGGTCCTATATGGCTTTAGAAGAAGGTGAACTGGATGTTGATCCTCATAGCTATCGAACAGCTAAAGGAACAGAGTATCCCGTTATCCATGTTGATACAGAGTCAACTTTGGTATCGAATAAAACAGGTGATGTAATTCACGAAAATGAGATGTGGGGATTTTATTATAAACCCGATGTCTACAGAAATGGAATTCAAGGCGGCTCATCTCCATACGATGTCACCAAACCTGCTAATGAAGTTAACATCGACCCCTATGGTCATAAATCTGATGAGTTTCAACCTCGTGCAGCATTTGAAGATAAATTTACTTCTGCTATGGCTTTTTGTCAGAAGCAGTTTGATGGATGTCACGCTAAATACAAAAAGCAAAAAGCTGGCGGTATCGGTTGTGTGACACCCGATCGTTTTCCAGTATTCGACCAATACAGAGAAAACGTTTATATTATAGCAGACGCTAATCATGGATATAAAATGGCCGGTGTTGGCGATTTAGTATCTGACGAAGTAATGGGAAATAAGTCTGAAATTCTAGAACCTTTCAGATTTTCTCGATATGAAGAAGGGAAGTTACATCCGGTCTCAAATAGCCCGTTCCCTTGGAGCTGATGTAAAGGAGGAATAATTATGACAGCATTAGAAACGTACGTTGCGGATAAAGAAAGAAATGAAAACGTCAAAAAAGTTAGAAGTAAAATTAATGAACTAGGTATTGAGTATATCTATTTCCAATTTATTTCTGTTACTGGAAGAATAGTAGGTAAAGGTTACCCAGCTGATCACTGGGAGACTGTTGCACAAAAAGGTTTCCAGTTAGTTTATGGATCAACTGCTAATTTATTCACTAATAGAAATGGTGATTATATTGGATATGGGCCAGAGGCTCATGAACTAGTAGGCATCCCTGATCCTGAAACATTTGTTCAGCTTCCTTGGGACAAAAGAATTGCAAGAGTTTTTTGTACTTGTTTTAGAAACAGAGAAGAAGAAAATGATCCGGGTGGATATTTAACTTCTGATTGTCGTGGAAACTTAAAAAGAGCTCACCAAGAGTTTAAAGATAAACACGGTCTAGAATTAAGAGCTGGTACAGAGCCAGAAATGATGTGGCTTACCAAAAATGAAGACGGCACCCCTACAGGTTCTGGTTTCTCTAAACCGTATTGTTATCACATTGATCAATTTGAGTCTTTAAGACCAGTTTACATGAAAGTAATTGAGTATTCGAGATTTATGGGACTTGATATTATTCAAGGTGACCATGAGGATGCACCAGGTCAATTAGAACTAAACTTTAACTTTGATGATGTAGTGAGAAACGCAGACAGATTATCTACTTATCGTCAAATTTGTGCTCAAGTAGCAAGAGAATTTAATCTAATTGCATGCTTCTTATCAAAGCCATTTGTTGGTGTTTCAGCATCCGGTTGTCATACAAACATTTCATTATGGAGAGAAGGTGAAGATCAAGTAATTCCATGTGGCAATGATACAAAAGCTTTACCGGGAATGGAGCAAGTTTATCACCATAGAAGAGGTGGTGAAAACGTATTCATGCCAGATACTGATGATAGAAAAATCCCAGGCCAAATTGGTCTTTGGGCTATCGGTGGTGTTATGGAGCACTTACCGGCTCTTACAGCTTTAGGTTCATCAACTGTTAACTCATACAGAAGATTATGGGATGCTGGTTTCTGGGCTCCTGTATACGCCGACTGGGGTTATCAGAATAGAACTTGTGGTCTTCGTGTATCAGCACCAGGTCGATTTGAATATCGTTCTGTGGACTCGGCACATAATCCTTACCTTATGGGTTCTGGTTTATTGGCTGCATTCGGTCACGGAATTGAAGAAAAAATGGACCCAGGTAAGCCAGAGCAAGCAAATATGTACGAAGCTAATGCTGGTAAAGAGAAATTACCTATGACCTTGGGTGAAGCCCTAGATAAGTTAGATAAAGATGAACTTATCCAAGGCGCTCTTCCAGGTGACATGTTAAGAGTATTCACTGAATATAAAAGAGATGAGTGGGAAGAATTTCTAGCAACTCCAACTCAGTGGGATCTTGATAAATATTTAGATTGCTTACCATAAGAACAATATAAGGAGAAAAGTATGTGTGGAATAGCTGGAGTAATTAATAGAAAGAAAACTGTAAATGTGGGCGAGCAAATGCGCCTTATGTTACAGGGTTTAAAACATAGAGGTCCGGACTCTACTGGATATGCTATGTATGGTACACCAAAGAAAAAAGGCTTCGTGATGAGATTTAAAATTTCAGAAAATGAAGCAGAAAAAGTCAAAGCTGTCATTGACTCACCTGAACAGTTAAAAGAAAGAAAAACTCAGGTTGATGCGATCATGAAAAAATATGGCGCAAAGGTTACCAAACAAAGCTCCAGCACCCCATACGCTTTTCGATATGAATTTGATTTCAAGGGTGACCTTACAGGATTGGCCACTGAAATTGAAACTATTGAAAAAACTGAAATTTTATCAATTGGAAAAGGCTTAGAGTTAATCAAAGATCTGGGAGATGCTACAACTGTATCAGATCAATATGGTCTTGGTAAATTTATGGGAACTCATGGTATTGGCCATACTCGTATGGCTACAGAGTCTGATGTCGATATTAAGTCTGCTCACCCTTATTGGGCTTTTCCTTTTGAAGACGTATCTGTTGTGCACAATGGTCAGTTAACTAACTATTGGGGTAACAGAAGAGTATTGGAGAGAAAAGGTTACCGTTTCAATTCAAATTGTGACTCTGAAATTATTGCTGTTTATATTGCGGACAAAATGGCAAGAGGCATTGAATTAGAACAGGCAATGCATGATAGTTTAGATGAGCTAGATGGTGTTTTTACATACGTTGTTGCAACTAAAGATCAACTAGGTATGGCAAAAGATTACATGGCAGCTAAGCCAATGGTGATTTACGAAAGTAAGGATATCGTTGCATGTGCCTCTGAGGAAGTAGCAATTAGAAATATATTCCCTCATGAAATTAAAACTTATGATCCATATGAAGCGGAGGTAAAAGTATGGCAGGTATAGCAAAAAAAGAAAATTTAGCTTTTTCTGATGAAAATCTAACTGGCAGAACGCAACAACTTTTCTTTAACCCTACTGAAGAAGAGAATTATACATATTACGGTAATGTTGACGTTGATTTTAATAAAAGAACTTCAATTGATTGCACAGACCTAGAAGCAAGAGATCTTAACCAAAAGATCAGAGATGCAATGAAAAAAGGTTATGGAACAGTTGTAATCAAAAATCCTGGTGCAAAACACTCTCTTGGAGTAGGTATCTTAAATAAACTAAACGTAATATTTGAAGGTAGTTTAGGTTATTTTGGCATTGGTTGTATCGATGGACCTACTGTCAGAGTTAAAGGTAGAGTAGGATGGTCCTGTGCTGAAAATATGATGGCAGGAAAAGTTCTAGTCGAAAATAATGCCGGATCATGTTTTGGTGCTGCACTTAGAGGTGGCGATCTCATTGTTAAAGGAAATGCTGGCGCAAGAACTGGTATCGATATGAAAGGCGGCACTATCATCATTGGTGGAAATGCTGGAGCATTTACTGGTTTCATGATGCAAAGAGGTAGAATTATTGTTTGTGGAGACGTTAGTGCAAACATGGGTGACTCTATGTATGACGGTATGATTTTTGTCGGCGGTGAAGTCAAGTCTCTTGGTAGTGACTGCGTAGAAGGCGAAATGAATGAATACGAAATCAGATGGCTTGAGCAGAAACTTAATAACGCTGAGATTAATTCAAAGACACCAGTCAGTAAGTTTAAAAAATACGTAGCTGGTAAAAAACTTTGGAACTACGACAATTTAGAGCCAAGTGAAAGAAAAGGAATATTAGGTTAGGAGATATAATGGCAAAAAGAAATACAACACTTTTAGGTAAAAACGCAATCTTCACTCCTGACGTCATGGATGATATCCATATTAAGGCGCAGTTAGGAAGATACAGAATGAGAGGTATGGCTCTCATGAAAAAAATTCCTCACTGGGATGATTTAACTTTTCTTCCTGGAACTCTCACTCGTTTTGTTATCGAGGGATATCGTGAGAAATGTTTAACAGAAACCGTTATTGGTCCTAGAGCAAAAAACCCAATCAAACTAGACATACCTGTTTACATCACAAGTATGAGTTTTGGTGCTTTGTCTTATGAAGCAAAAACAGCTTTAGCTAGAGGCGCAACTATGGCTGGTAGTGCTACTTGTTCTGGTGAAGGCGGCATGATTCCTGATGAGAGAAGATACTCTAATAAATGGTATTACCAGTGTATCCAATCCAGATACGGTTTTAATCCACACCACGCTCAATTAGCAGATGCTATTGAAGTGTTTATTGGACAAGGTCAAAAAGTCGGAATGGGCGGACACTTAATGGGCCAAAAAGTTACTGATCAGGTTGCAGAGATGAGATCTTTACCTGCTGGTATTGATCAAAGATCACCTGCAAGACATCCAGACTGGATGGGCCCGGATGATCTAGCATTGAAAGTTGCTGAATTAAGAGAGCTAACAGATAATCAAGTGCCAATCCAATTAAAACTTGGTGCTTCAAGAGTTTATGATGATGTTAGAATGGCAGCTAAATGTGACCCTGACTCTATTTTCTTAGACTCTATGGAAGGTTCAACTGGTGCCGGCCCTCACGTTGCAGCGGCAAATACAGGTATCCCTGGTATTGGTGCAGTAAGAGAAGCAAGAAGAGCTCTAGATGATGTTGGAAAATCAGGAGATATCACACTTGTTTATGCTGGTGGTATTAGAGATGGTGTTGATATGGCGAAAGCGCTTGCACTAGGTGCAGATGCTATTGCTATTGGTACAGCTGGTCTTATTGCCCTTAACTGTAACAAAGATATTCCAGAAGCTGATTTCGAAAAGGAAATGGGAGTTGAAGCTGGATACTGTTATCACTGTCACACAGGTAGATGTCCTGTTGGTGTAGCAACCCAAGACCCAGTTCTTAGAAGTAGATTAGATCCTACAGAAGCAGCGGAAAGAGTATACAACATGCTTAATACTATGACACTTGAAGCACAGTTAATGGCAAGAGCTTGTGGTAAAACAAATATTCACTCACTCGAGCCAGAAGATTTAGCGGCTTTAACGATGGAAGCTTCAGCAATGGCAAAGGTTCCTTTAGCTGGAACAGATATGACCGTTGGTGTTAAAAATTACCATTCAATATAGGAGGAGAAATGGCAAAAGCAAAAAAAACTACTAAAACTAAAAAAGCAAGTAAGTCATTCTCTTTAGGAGTAAAGGGTGGAAAGTACCAAGCTGTTGGTGGTGCTAAGTTAAAAGATAAGGATATTAAATCTGAAAGAGAAAAATCAATCGGACAGCATATTGGTTATCGATATGATGTGAATTTAATTCCTGATTATAAAAAACTAACACCATTCTTGAAGAAATATATTGAGACTATGGGTTGGGATGATCTTAACTGGCTAGAAGATGTCCATATGGGATATGAAGGTGACAAGCCAGCTGTTTTCGATAGAAACGCAAATGGTTGGATTACTGTGCCAGCAAAAATGAAGCTACCTAAAGGCCAGCAAGAAAGAGATATGCTAGCTAGAGAACTTTTGATTAAGTTCCAGATGTCCTCAAGTCATCCTTTAGTTGCACTAAAGAAAACTTACGTTAAAGGAGATAACTTTAAGCTTAACGAAT
>Ga0255769_10002716_pt1 | contig 18644 bp, 22 predicted proteins | sample 041ome_9_FD_179637 | JGI IMG/M metagenome (GOLD analysis project Ga0255769, IMG submission 179637) | Coastal salt marsh microbial communities from the Groves Creek Marsh, Skidaway Island, Georgia - 041413US metaG (version 2) | ecosystem: Environmental > Aquatic > Marine > Intertidal zone > Salt... | reverse complement strand
TCTTCCTGCGATTTAGCAGCGCAATTGGTCCCGTAGTAGAATGGATATTACGTGAGTCTCCGGAACTCAAGATCCAGGTTCGATTCCTGGCGGGATCACTAATTTTTTGTATTATACTATTGTTAATTTATTCTAGTATATATTGTTTAACCCACGATTCTAACTTTTCCTGATTCCCCTGAGTATTTTGTCTCGGAGATGGACTCACCGATTTTGTTACTAGTTCTATGTTTTTAAGTTTTGAAACATGAATTAAGGATCTTTTAAACTCATTCCAATTTTCATCGGTTTTATTAAAACTATTTAAGTCACCCTTGTTTTGTCCTAAAGTACTTACTATTCTAGATACTGAATTATTTTCATTTAAAAACTGAATGATTTTTTGATTATAAATTCTGCTCAAGTAAATTTTAGGATTTGTTCTTTTTTTTGTAACCCATATATCATTATCACCAAAGTTTTTTAAAACTTTATCATTGATATATTTTTGAAGATAACTCTCATTATCACATTCAAATTCTATTGATTCAATTAAATCCATCAAAATAAATTTAGACGATTGAAGTTCATCGACTTTCTTTTTTAAGCTATTTCTAAAATAATTCTGATTCTCATATTTTACAATACCAATTGTTGACCAAAACCGATTTCTTGTTCTACCATAATAAAAATCAGTTTGACTCTCTAATTTGGGATTATAAGGATTAAAAGATCCTAAAATGAGTGTTTTTGGATCATCAATATGATGTTTGTCCCAGTTCAATTTTTTGTTTGCATGTTCTAGTTTCAATTTCATAGTACTTCAAGATAGTTTTTATTTGGATATTTATTGTTTGCAAACAAATGTTTCTTGGATTTAATTTCCTTTAATAACTCAAAGAACTATTACATAACCTTCACACAAATAGATTCCCTCAGTATTTCATTATCTTTTTCCAAGTACATTCTCAGGTATATCTTACCATTGTATACAAAATCTTTGTTTTTGAAAGTACCCCCAACAGACTCTACCAGCCTGAATTTTTGAGAGAAGAAATCTTTTTCATCACGTAATAAAATTAAACCGTTGTAGATTTGATTAGGTGAAATTTTTAACCCATAACTTGAAATATAATTTGATAATTCTTTCAGATGATCTGAATTTGGTGTAATGAAATCCCCTTGGAATGAGAAAGAAAAGTCATTATCCAAGCCTACGATTTTTTGATTTACTATTTTGAAGTTTAGCTCTATAGTGTGAGATGTCTCACTGTCCCCGCAATATATGACTTGAGACTTTGAGTCTACTGGAATCGAACCAATTGAAATTGTTTTTATCATTTAATCATAAACGAAGACATCATCTTCATCGTAATAATAACTTTTATTTGGCTCATCGTTTTCAAGTATTGTACAATACAATTCATTATTGTTACAAATTTCTTTGATACAATCCTCATCCACTTCTTCAGGACCCGACCATCGATCTTTAAAAATAAAACTAAATTCTTCCTCTTCTTTATTTATTTCAATCTCAAGTTCAGATTCTGGATAAAAATCTTGAAACGCATCTACCACATCAACTTGGGTATTTTCAATGTACTCAGAAACATCTGAGTATCCATAAAATTTAACTTTTATCATGTTATTACTAAAATTTAATGTTTAAATTTTTGTTTGACTATTCGCGTTCTAATTGAAAGAGCAGCTAATATACAAAATCTGTATATACTTTGTCCTTAAGTTAGAATCAGCGGAAACTTAGTTAATGAATACCGCGAATTAACATTATTGTAATCATTGTGTATTGATTTCTTGTAGATTCCTGCTTTTTCTGGCTGACCAAACACCCCGTCCTCATGCTCATCACCTTTGATCCATATTACTTGGATGAAATTCAGTCCCCCCACATTTTTTCAAATTTAAATTGGCTGGAACTATCAATAATGTTTCAATTTTCACATATCAATAATTTTTTCAACTAATTTTTCAACATCAACATTTCGTCCCAAAATGTTTCACCCGACCATCACTCCTAAGTACATTTAATTCATTTTCAAATACTTAAACCCCACTTTTATACTCCTGGCGGGATCACGAAATTTTTTTGTTAAGTTGTTCATATACAATTATTTGTATAATTTACAAAATACTATTTTGACAACATTTTGGACAACATACAAACTACACTATAACAAAGGATAGTTAGAGAGGGGGGCACCTCCTCTCTCCTATCAAAAAAGCCAAAAAGTCTGTTGGCAATCGTATAACACCCTACCCCCCGTATCAAATTTGAATCGGTTTTCTTATTGTTGAAAAGAATGGGATGTTTAGGCAGATGTAATCTGTATTGTAATTAGTTAAAAAAGAAATATATTGGCAACACGAGCTAACATAATTCAAAAATATGAATTCAGTAAAAATAGGCCATCAAGAATGGTCACAAGAAAACTTGAATGTAGACCATTTCAAAAATGGAGACCCCGTCATGCAAGCATCTACAAAAGAAGCATGGAAAAAAGCTGCAGAAAGCGGAACTCCTGCCTGGTGTTACTATGGTTTCAAAGCAGAAAATGGAAAAAAGTATGGTAGATTATATAATTGGTTTGCGGTTAATGATTCACGGAATTTAGCACCGGAAGGCTTTAAAATAGCTACTCTTTCTGATTGGTCAGAGTTGATTGATTTTCTCGGTGGAACTAGCGTAGCCGGAGGAAAATTAAAATCAAGTACTGGCTGGGTCTCAGATGGCCGAGGAATGGGTCTGCTTAAAGTTTCTGATAGCACAAATGAAAGTCAGTTCACAGCACTTCCGTCAGGTTTAGTTAGGCAGGATGGTAATTTTAATGGAGAAGGCAGTATTGGTACGTGGTGGACCTCTTCACTTGACGAAACTAATGTGGAAAAAGCGGCTAGATTTTACATTGAATTTTGTTACAAGATTGTTCACCAATCCTTTTCAAACAAAGGTATGGGCTTAGCTGTAAGATGTGTTAAAGTGTAATGAGTTATAATTCATAAATTAATTTTTCATCAGAGATTTTTCTAGAATGAAATCAATAAATATTATTAAATGGGAAAAGAAAAAATAATAGTTGCCAGAAATTGTGAGCCAGAAGGAAGTCCAAGTGAGTATTTAGGTGCAGAGGTTTCAATAGGCTTGCTTACTGTAGAGAAAATAAGAGAACTTAAATCGATGCTTCAAAATGATAAACTTTTCGAAGAAATGTCAGGAAACTGGGATGAGACTTATATTGGCTCAACGTATTTAACAGATCTCATGGATGTTAATGAATCATACCACAAAAATGGATTGATTTATTATGAAGATCTTAGCGATAACGGGGGAGATATATATTCATATTCAACTGATAATTGGGCATTTGTTCCTGCAGAAAATGAAAATTGGGAGCCTAATCCAGATTTTAAGGCACCAACAAAAATTGAACTAGCATCAGATGGCCTTGTTGTGATTAGTATTAGAACTATGGATTTGTATTTTAAAGCAAAAGGTGAATTTTCTGAAGAGCATAAAATAATTTTTGATAATACAGAAGTATCAAAGTTTAAAGTCCAAACAGGTATAGATAACTTTCACTCTGTAATGACTACTTCTGATTTTTGCGGTTTCAATTTATTACATACTGCTTATGTGAATGGGGAAGAACTAATTAGAGATGAAGACGATGAGGCCGAAGGAGGTAATATTTATTATTCTTCACATCTAATAATTAAAGATAGGAAAGTAATTGCCTGGTTGGCATCAAATAATAATTCTCATACTTTTCCTTTTGACTATGTTGATTCGAAAATTTCTTGTATTAGTCCATTTCTTAAGGAAAACGACCCAGAGGCTTATGAAGCTGCAGTTAAAAGCTTGTTGGATAAACTTTAAAAAAAATGAAGGTTACAACAGAACATAAATTTATTGACACTTATTTAATAAAAAGAGAATCAAAGTACTTGATAATTGGTACAATTCATCCGCACAGGACTGATGATTTTGAAGTTAATTTCTTCTATGGAAACAAGAATACTCTGTGGTCAATTCTCTCCGAAGCATTTCCAAGTAGAGACTTTTCATCAGAAAAAAAAATAATAGAAACTTTAAATAATTCATTGACTTCTGTTACGGACTTAATTAGAAAATGTGATCGAGAAAATGAAAATGTAACAAGAGATAAAGATTTGTACAATTTATGTATGAACACAAATGCAATACGGGAGGGAATTGAGAATTCATCAATTACAACTATATTCTTCACCTCAGGCTTTGGCAATAATAACGCTGCAAAGTTATTTGTAGATATTTTCAAAATCAGATATAAAGACACCTGGAGCGATACAAAAAAGAGTTTTATAATTCCTAAGGATGTTTTTGGTAGAGAAATAAATGCAATTATTCTTTTATCCCCTTCGGGTGATGCATATAGGGGGATTGCAGGATCACCTAGCTACAAGAAAAAAAGGCATTTGTACGCAAATGAAAAAACACCCGTAAAACAATTTAGAATTGATTTCTATAAAGAGAAATTTAAGTACGTGTTTAACACAAATTAACTACTTACAACAAAACCTAAACTGCATTGAAACAAAACTTATTCTTTTACTCCCATAAAAGAACTTCATGTATGCTTCTTGGGGATTAAATCTTTGTTGTATTTCGTTACCTGGGTATATAGTGTTTGTAATGTGATAGACAGGAAAAGTTCCTATTATCAATTTTTCGAAGGAATTATATGGCGATTTTGAAAAATCAACATAATTTAAAAAAGGGTGTTGTTCAAGTTCATTTTTTTCTAATTGTAATTGTTGGTAGATTCAATAAATAAGAATCATCTAATTCAGCAATATATAGTTTTTTTTGTTTATCTTCTAATTCCCAGTTTTCTCCATATTTAGTAAAAGTTGCAAGTTTACCAGAGTTTTTTAACCGAAAGCTTATTGAAGAAAACAACATGCGATGTTTTAAATTAGAAACATCTTCCCATAATACATCTTTTATATTAATCTTAAAAGATAATTGACCATTAATTGTAAGTATGGATTGGTTAAAATTCATCGTTAAACTTGATGAATCCATAATTTTTTGAAATACAATAGGGAATCTAGCCCATCCGCTTATGTTTTGTTTCAAGACGTCAGACTTCGTCGTGGCAAGGTTTAATGTTAAGTGATCAAGATGATTTAACTTACCGTGTTCTCCAAAAAACAATTCATTTTCAGTCCATTGTCTTATGACAGGGGTTTCGTTTTGAAGAGTATTTAATATATCTGCATCTTCCGATGTAGAAACATCTGGTTTCAACTGGAGATTATTAAAGTCTATTAAAATGTTTAATTTATTAGCCATAATTAATCTAAAACCAATATTTATGATTTAAAGCAAAAATATTTAATAAACCCATTATTGGTTCAAACGCGTCATCATATTCAATTGCCAAATTGGTTTGTTCAGCTGTCAAGAATATAGATAAACTTCTCTCATTCCGGTTTAGATTTACTGCAAACATTGTGAAAGTACCACAATTATAGTCACCTTCTATGACTAGGTTTATTTTTTCCATTTTATTAATTGTTTACGCTATTCTACAATATTATCTATTTTTCTAATAATGGCAAATAACTATGCAACATGAAATGCTTTTTTGACTATTTGCATTCTAACAGTAAGAACAGCTAATATACAAAATCTGCATATTCTATGTCCTTAATTTAGAATCAGCGGAAACTTAGTTAATGAATACCGCGAATTAACATTATTGTAATCATTGTGTATTGATTTCTTATAGATTCCTGCTTTTTCTGGCTGACCAAACATACCGTCCTCATGCTCCCCACTATCGTATGTTTGATAAAGGTCGTTATCAAAATCTATCACCGAAATTTGACCATTAAAATCTTGTGAATATTCGAGTAAAAATTTATCAATTTCTTCGAGATCCGTCTCTGAATAAAAGTAAATCCAAACAAAAGACTCCGATAAATCATCCGTATTTATGAAAATGTGTTCAGGTGAATTTGTGCCGTATACAGCAAATACTCGATTCTGAATTTCCTCAACTTGTTGGAATAATTTAGAATTAGCATCATCAACAGATTCAAACTCATCATAACTTAATAAACAAGCTACTATCCGTGTTAATGCATTTTTTCTTTCCATAGGTCATGACAAAAATAGCTTAACGTATATCAATTTCAACTTGAATATCTCCTAGAATTGATTCTAAAAAAACCTTGAAAATGTCTTTGGGTGTTCGGTGTCCATGATCATCCACAGAAATACACGCTCCATAACTTTCCATCTCCTTTTTATTTTGACGGAAATCCACTATCGCATCTTTTGCTCCCAACAAAACCCAAGCTTTTGGTATGAATTCACCATATCGATCTGGAAAATCCATATTATAACCCTTAAAGGGGAATGCTGGATTTAATAAAACGACCGGAATATCTAAATAGCTACTCAAATATCGAGCGGTAAGCCCTCCTAAGCTTGATCCAACTAGGATATCAGGCTTGAACTTTTTAACTTTTTCTAAGGCCAATTTATATGGTTCACCACTCTTATATTTCATAAGATGGCTACCTACTTCCCAGCCCATTTGTTCCATAACATCTACCTTAGAAGAGGGCAGTTCACTTTCTAATCCATGAAAAAAGTAGGCTCTGATATTCCTCATGATTTTTATAAAAAGGGCCTTATGCTCTCAATTGCTGCCTTACCGCCATATTTTTTTAACCACACTTCTGTTTCATCTGCACCGATTTTTAATTTAATATCTTTAATTAAATCGTCCGTATCTAGAGAGTAACCTTCAGGGAGGGATGCTTTACCGTGTTTTAGACAATAAAAAACCCTACAATCAGCAATAAAATTTCTAAATTGACCAATTGGATTATTTGCCCAGCATGGTTTTGACCTTAAGTAATAATCTAAGGCCTCATCCCATTTTTCTAAAGCTAAGTATGCTTGGGCAGTCTGAAAATACAATAAACCCAACCTCTTTTTACTAAGAACAGGATTTCGATTATACTCCTCTATTGCTTCCTTCATAAACCTCAAACAATCACTTGGATTATCTTCATTAATTCTAGAAAACTTGGCATATTCTTGTAATAATTCAATTTTTACTTCACTGTTATTGGTGTCATCAATGATGGTATAAGCTGATTGCAATAATTCCTTCTCTCGAGAAAAATCCTCCAATTCGGAATACAAATCTGCCTCTTGAATAAGCAACTTCACTAAATATGTTTTAAAAATACTCCCATTTACCTCTCGTAACTTGAACTTATCCATAAAGTCTTCGATAAGTTCAATTGCCTTGTGGCTGTCTTCCGATTTTCTCATTATAGAAATCTTCGCCAACAACAACTGAAACGATGTATCTGATAACACTTCGTCTAAATTTCGCAATTGCACATATTGCTCTACCTCATCAAACTGCTCTAAATAAGTATTGTATTCGGCTTCATTAAAAGTCTTATGGTTAATGGAGAGGATAAAATCTACCCAATTACTATCAACCCGTTTGCTTTTTTGAGATATCATTAATTTCCATAGATTCTCTACCTCGATATGGGCATCAGTTTCGAAATAGTAATTATTAAGAACCTGACTAGCTAAGGTCTCAAATGAACTATCACGACTATTTGATATTAACCTTAGAATCTCAATTATCTTGTAATCAATCTTCTGCGTATGATTAATATTTAAGTTATATCCACTTGTTATGACCTGAAGATCTAACAGGAGACCATATTTAGATTGTTTGGGTTGTATGTTTTGCAACAAAATGGCTGAATTACTTACATGACTTTCACTATCATCATTTCTTTTGATAATTATCTTCAAACAATAGTCTAATTCTGAAGCTGATATATCCTGATCACATATGAGTGATATGTCATCAACTACATTCTCGTTAAGCCCATCACTGAATACCATATTTATAGCTTTCCAATAATTCAATATTTTACTGTTCATCAACCCGTTAGAATAGGATTGTAATGGATTACTAAATTCCCAGAAATATAGATGGTCCCTTAACGAACGGAATAAAAATCCGTCCATGAACTTTCCGTGTACATCCAAGAGGGCTTTTACCTTTTGGAACTCATTCATTAAGAAGAAGCGAATTGCGATGTTGGAAATAACTCGGTAATACAATTCCTTCATTTCATCACTGTGACGAATTAGCTGAAATTTGGACAACAGTTCTTGTAGTTCTTCTGTACTGCGAGAATCAATATCCTGGGAAGATGAAAGTCGAAGATTTATCCAACGTTTGTGATATTCAATCACTATTTGCTTTCGATGTTGATCTGTCTCAATTTGCTCGCCAAAGTAATTCTTCAAGGCCAAAATGAAATTTGGATCAACAAAAGAATATTGATTGTCCTTTCCTGGGACATCCGCAGCTAAATCTTTGCTTTCCAAAATGGAGAAATAATCCAATAAATCCAATAGGTCAATATTCCATAAATCAGAGAGAATTTTTATGTCAAAATCTCTTCCGAGATAAGCAGCACTTTCTAGAATCCTAATGGTTTTTTGTTTATCCGTATTAATAATTGAAGGAAGTTCAGATAAAACACCATCGTAAAATTCTGTTAAGTCCTCTCCATTAGGAATTTCCTCAGAATTTACTACCTCCGATAACTGCAGACCACTGGCCGAAGGGGTTAAAACATTCGATCTATACCAGGTTGATATTTGTTGATTTATGAACTTAGGCGTAATGTGATTTCTGATTGTTAATAGCTCATTGAATACATTGTTCAATGAATTTTTTGCACTCTCACTGAGTTTGAAATTTTCATTTTCCCCCAAATGAAGGATATAATCATTAAGATATACATGCTGATTAAAATCGATTTCAAATCCAATTTTTGGTATCCAATCTATTTCTTTTCGAAATTCCTCAGAAGCCGATTTTATACCATCGGAGTAGGTGAATATAAACTTAAATCGACTCCCCAATACTTTTTTGTATTTCCGATGTTCAAGAAGTCCCAACATGAACAAGACAAGATTTTTAGACTCGTTATCAATCCATTGTACATCCTCAAGAATAAAATAGATTTGAGATGATTTCGATCCTACTAATTTGTCTAAAACCTCAATAACAAAATCCTCTCCTGTTTTTTCTCGAGGTCTACCTGAGTGAGTCAATAATTGACCAATACGATCATCTATGATCCCGAAAGGGAAAGCACTGGTTACATTACCAACAATACTTGATTTGTCCTCTATCTCATCCACTCCCAGAAAATCTCCAAATGCCTCCACAAAGGGTTCAAAATGAAGACCATTCTTATCAGTAAACTGATCGCAATCAGCATAAAATACTTCGTGAGTTAAACCCTTCAACTCAGGAGTTAAAATCTCCTTTATGTAGGATGTTTTTCCTATTCCTCTCATTCCATGAATGACTCCAATGGTCGTATCTGAACTTACAATCTTTGCAGTGATTGTCTTGGCTTCAACAACCTTTCTAGCGTATGGGATAGATAAATCAACCAGATTCTCACCAACATCAAACAAACTTTTTTCTGATTTACTAAACTTAAATATCGCATAAAATAGAACGGTAAATACAAATGAAATAGTGGTTGAAATCACTACTTCGCGCAAGGACAACACATGAATTAATAACCACGCAGTTATAAAGGCAGAAATGGTCACAATTAGTGTACCTGCTATTCCAATAATCCGGTTGGAATCTGAACGTTTGCGTTTAAAAAACAATTCCATTGATTTTCCAAATACCATACCTATGAAAACAGTATTCAGTAAAACCACTAAGTGAATATCATGAGGAATTTGAGCATACTTGATAAGGCTCCAAATAAAAAGAGGCGATAACGATCCGTATAATGAAGCAGTCGCAAAAATCTGATATCCACGCAACGTATGGAACCCATCAATATTGAGTTTATTAACGATAAAGAAGGATAAAAGTGTGGGAATTAAAGCAAGCACCAGAGTGTTTGTTACATACCATAAAATGGCCTCTCCTTCCAAGTAATGAGCTGAATCCTCCGGTGTTAAAAACGATAGCGATTGAATAAGAATCAATCCAATTATCATGGGTATCAATTGAGATAGAATGGCTATTGTTAGTTTATCTTTAAATGACTTCCACTCGAAATAACTTCCAACCGTATTGAGACTTAATCGTTTTCTTTGATCAAAGAGGTATTCAAAAAACTGAAGAACCAAAATCAACAGTAAAGATGAAAGTAATAGCAAGCCACCATTTTTTAAGAGCACACCTCTCTTATCGATTGAATAACCGAATATCACCAATGGGTCTGCTAAACCCGCACTAATGGTAAACTTATTGAAACGAAACTCGGTTTGAATCAAGTCATCTACCTGATGGATGAAGTTCCCTTCGTAAACTCCAATTTCATTTATTCCCAATTTATGGCAAATCAGACCAATGAGTAATTCTGATGAATCGCCATCGCTGAGTACTGTTTCTAGATTTTGTGGACCAATTAAATCAGCTATTATATGATGCGGTAGAAGATATTGATTGACACTTGATGAAAGCTGTTGAAAATTAATATCATACATCTCCTCATCCGTATTACCTCTTCGCAATAGCGCGTAACCATTTACCTCACCAACACTTTTGGAAGCTGTGTAATACGGTAATTCCAATAAATCATCTAAGGCATGTTCAAAGGAATACTCAATATTATCATCTGCAAAACCGTAGGTGGATGGAACACCCTTAAAAAATGAAAAGAATTCAAATTGATGATTCATGTTTTGCTCACAAGTTGAAAATTTGAGAGCGATTTTATTCTTCAAAATCCTTAGAGAAGCAATTAACTGTGTATCGGAGGATTTTTTTATTGCTTGCTCGCAATAAAAATCGGATTTACTTAGATAAAAAGGATCATTATTACGTTTTAGAGCGTATTCATAATAGCAACTTGCGTTTTTAAATAGCTCTCGATCTTCTTTCTGAGAGTGCACACTGCTCGAAATCATAATGAAAAAAGCAGTCGCAAAAAGTCTTAATCTAAACTTCATAATAACACTCTAAAATTAAACCCATAACCATACATTAGCTTTTCAATATCTCCTAAGGGCAAATTATTATAAAATACATCAACATTAAACCCCACTTGGAATTGATCGTCGATTTCATAAACCACCTCGGAATAATTATAGAGGCGGTAATCAAAATTGACTTTGCTCAGATTGAATGGAATCTGGTAATATAACTGATTGACAAAATCCAATTTATCCGTTATTCTGGTAGCAATTTTCAAATTGCAATTGACCCTCCATTGATCGTCATTCACCGTACCATCTGTACCTGTCCATTCTTCTAACTGACGAAATAAACCGAAGCCGAAATAGGAATCCTCCCCTTCCGTATCAAATATTCTAAGTCTGGCGTTTGCACCGTATAAAATCCTTTTATCCATACCCCACAAACCATTCCATTGATATTGCACAAAAGGATCAGCGCTTATCTTACGCATATCTAAATCTCTATATCTTAATTGAAGAAAACCCTCATTTTGGACTTCACTACTTCCTGATATCGTCGCATCATATTGAAACATAGTAGTTATTCCATATCCCGGAACCCCTAGTAGTTGTATATTTTCAACGTAAACGCTTATGTCTTGTATGTCTTGAACCTGTTTATCTTTATCTAGAGAGGCGGATAATAACCAATACGACTTTTGTAAATCAGCATCCTCATTTTCCCGATCTACATTCAATATTTGACCATAGCTCAATTTATGAAAAAGCAAGCAAAATAACCCCGCAATTAGATACTTCATGATTAATTTAAGTTGCATAAAAATTTCTTTGAAAATTTTTGTTCATCCTGATTGATTTCTACTCTATACAATTCATCGTTTAACCTTATAGTCATTTGGAAAATTGAGGGCATATCCACTAATTCATTTGCTAATTTTATCTTTTGGTGTGTAGTAAATTTATAATCCATAGCGCCTTCGAAATAACAAAGAATATCTTTTACCGAGTACTCATTACTTGCCTTGCTATGCTTGATTATACGAAAAGAAATAATATCGATCATTTCAACTAATCCAAGTTTGTGTTGAATCCATTTGAGTCCATACGCCGTTTGTCTTTTCCCATAGATCTTTAGTCCCATGACCAGCTAAAGGGATGGGTGTATGACCATGATAAACTGAAACGCTGCTTGATATCTTAATGGGTATGTACAAATTATTTCCAAAGCGGTGTCTCAACTCTAATGCATTTTCCGAAGACTGAAGCGAAACAAGCTTTGTTTCAGGATCAACTCTGACGACATAATGGATCAAAAAACCTCTCTTCAAAACATCCTTTTTTTGATCCAAATGAAGACCCCTATTGTAAAAAATAAGGTCAGAATTCTTATTTGTGAATCTAGCGTATTGATTTAAGAAAAATATATGGTCATCATTCAAATCAAATGATAATATTTTTTTTAATTGGTCTAAATATTCTGTCCACTCAAAGGAATCCGCCATGCTTCGATTAGAGGTTTTTATTTATAAAAATCTACCGTCTCGTCATCAATTTCATTTTCAGTATCAATATCACCGAATTCTGAGGGATTCCCCCATTCCTGACATGCTGCATATAGAATATCGTGTAACGGGTGGTTATGTGTCCATTCATCGGAAACAAGAATTCGAACTTCTTGCCCATTCATATCCTCTCGATACGTGTAACTAAAACCCTGCCCATTAAATTCTACTTCTCCAATCCAATTATTTTCTTCATTGAATTCTGCTTTTTTTAAAACTTTAAACTTTGCCATAATATTAAACTTTATTCCAACCTTTCTTGATGTTTTTTTCTATCTCTTTATCAAAGTAACTAATTATGGTTCCTTCAGAATTAGATACTCTTAGTTTAGTCTTTAACTTCTCAGATCTTGATGGACTGAAATCCGTTATAAACAGTACATATGCTGGATAATCGAACGTATTTTCTTTGTTCGTTTTCCAAGCTACAAATTTTCTAACCATTTTACTACCCTTACTCTCTTTTACATAAACATCCCTTCTAATGATTTCACTTTGCGCACTATTATCTAAAGGGATGCTTGAACGATTAGGCTCAATTTCAATTAATCGCGTTACTTGATCAATTCCCGCATCTTCCAAATTTGCTTTTTTGTCTTCTCTATTTTTGACAAACACCGGAGAAAAAATACTTACCACAGGACTTTTACCTATCGCCTTGTATCCGTTACTTTTAGAATAAGACAACGACATTTTCTGTATTTGACCTTTTGTATTTTGTGAGATTAAATCGGTGCAACTTAACTCAATAACACGAGTAGGTTTTATCATATTAAAAGCCAAATTCGCTTTAGATACCTCAATAAAGTCTGATTCTACGATTTCTTTACTCAATTCTTTATACCATAGTGCTCGGTCTTTGTCACTTAATCCATTGCCTAGTTGGGTTAATACTACATACTCGTTTTCTTCGGTTACAAGGCCTATCAAAAACTCCCGTATCATTCCTTTTCGCGAGTCTTCACCCTCACTAAATCCGATAATCACTGCATCGATAGTAATATAAGGCTTAATTTTATAGATAGGTCCGTCAAAAGCTTTAACAACAATACCTTCAGCGTTAAACTGAGTCACCAATTTGTTAAAATAAACTTCTATTTCCTTTCTACTTTCGAACCATTTCCCATCAACTATATGAACCTCCTCAAGATCTTTTGTTAAGAGCTTGTTTAACTCATCATATAACTGCTTTAAGCCATACTCAGGTTTATTCCCGTTAACTTCAACAATATCAAAAACTGCAAATCTCAGAGATTTTTTGTTACTCTTTAAGGCCGCTGTAACATCAAATGAGCGTGTTCGTTTATCATCGGACTGCACATAAAGCTCACCAGCAAGTATCAGAGAATCTTTGCTTTTAATTTGTTTTGAAAATTCTGTGAGAAGTTCGAGATCTTCTAACTCCGCACCACCATGATTTTTGAGAATTGCCTTTTCCCCATCAAAAAAAAGAAGGTATAAATGTCCGTCATACTTACGAGAGACAAAATAAGATTCCGATTCTAAAATCTTATTGGTGATTTGGTCAGGACCTATGGGTAGATACTTTGATGCGACCTTCCGCTTGTAATTTATGGCAATTTCAGATTTCATTTGGTAATGGTTTTAACTCTTGATCAGACAAATGAAGCAATAAGCAATATTTTTCGCCTAAAACTCTTCCCTCTAAAAACCCTCGATACGGATTTCCTCCATCGGTCAAAACGATGGGCTCACTACCTGAGGTTCCCGCACCTACCATCATCAATGCATTTTTATCGTTTAATTCTTTAGCCATTTGAAATAAAAAATCATAGGTAAGTCCGTTCACGTGCTTGATTTGATACTTCTTTTCAAATACTAGCTTGTTAAATACCTTTGCTTTAGGAAATAATTTCCCAGACCATTTAACAATTGAGTCACCCGTTATATTACTGAGTAGATATTTCGGAGATCGCGTTTCTCGCATTTCACCATTGGCGGCAAAAATTTTCTCTGTTTTGTCCACGCTAAAAACAGGCTTCAATGATTCGTTTATATAAACCCTTGAGACCTCAGAAATATATTTCCCAGCAACATCATAGTCAATTTCCGCATCATCGTTTATAATCATGTCTCCAACCGCATTTGCAACTTGTAAATCAAAATCTACACCCACTTCTGGCTTCTTATTTGCTTTATGGGCTAATGCTTCAAACGTGTTTTTCGATGTTGCTTTAACTACTTTTTTAGTTGTTGTCTTTTGGTTATTTGGTAAACCTAAAGTGACTAAATTTGAAGGGGAATTAGGCTTTAAAATTATCTCTGCATCCCTACCCTTATCATTGGCTAACTTAATATATCTGTTCATTCAACCCGATTTTAAAACATTGCAAAATCTAAATCATCGTCCTCTTCAATTGATTCAGCAGGACTCACAATTTCATCTTCCGTCTCATTTATTCCAATAAATTCTATTTCTACAATTTTCCCTGTCACTGCAAAAATCGTGTCACCCTGTTTTATCAAAAACGCATCGTCTCCTTCAAAGTCTGCACGATAGTTAAAAACAAAATAAAACAGTTTATCACCATCAAATAGTTTGGTTGTATCATCCATTTGAAGTTGATAAACAGATTTGACCGCTAACATAAGATACTCATCTATGGTCGATTCTCGAAGGAGTACTTTATCATCATAAATCGATGGCACTAAAGGCACTTCCATTCCATCCTTATCAAATCCAATTAACTTCGATTTGTCTACCTCTTCTCCCTGCTCGTCTACCATAATCAAGGAAGTAGACCCAGATGGTAGCACTATACTACCATCTGCTAATCCTGCTAATTTACAATGACTGCCCAAAGAGTCTTTGACCTCAATATCAGACCAGCCGTATAATTTCTTTCTATCTACTTTCTGCAAACTGGCAAATAAAGATTGCCCGTTTATGCAGAATTCTGCTTTTTTTGCCATTTGATTTTATATTTTGCGTATAAGATTAAAATTATGCTTGAGAGCTCAGCTCGATTTCTAATGAATCGGAATATACTCTATTTCGAAAACTAACACAAAATACACCATATCGATCATTCCCAAAAAATCAAACCGATGAAATACAATAACCCTCCCAAAAAATCCAAACTCAAATTTTTATCTAATGCAAGTGATTTTCAAATCGTCGTCTTGTGCGAATACGAATTGATGAGTATTGATCCTAAATTTAAACGTTGGGATCAAAGTGCTTTTTTCAACAAAAAGAAAAACGATTGGATCAATGAAGAATTTAGTGATGTCCCCTTTAGTGATAGAAGTGCATTTGAAATTGATGTTAAAAAAATTATACCCTGTTACAAAGCACATATTGCGGATGAGTATGCCGATAAAAACCACCTCCACGTATTCAGTAAAAACCTTTCGGAAGATCAATTGAGTTTTGTAGAAAAGATGAAAAAGGAATTATACGCAGATTGGGATACTAAATTTCGGAAGTATAAGGGTACAAAAACTGAATTTAAAGATGGTAATGCCATTGATCAAGAAGTCACATGGGAGTGGGACGAAAGTATAAATGATTACCGTGCAAAATGAAAAATAAAATTATTCAAATTGGAAATACACAATGGAATTCTGAAAATTTTAATGCGCTTCATTTTGCCAACGGAGAAGCAATACCACTGGCATCTTCAAAAGAAGAATGGATGAAGGCATCGAGGAATCAAACTCCTTGCGCATGGGAAATGAAGGATCAAGTATACTATAACCATTATATATTTAATACGGACGAAGGGATTATACCTGAGGGTTATAGAATGCCATCTGATAAAGACTGGAAAGCACTCATGTCGAACCTTGAAGATCAATATGGCCCTGGATGGAATGTGGCTGGAAAAGCACTTTCGGCTCGAAGAGGAGAGTTTAATATTGGATTCCATAATATTTGGGGAGGTATGCTTCAAAGCCACACCGCATATGCTTTTGCTGATTTCGTAAATGAACAAAATGAGGCTTCATACTATTGGACCAGAACTGAATCTTATGACCAACAAGCGCGGAAATTTTATCTACATAAGAAAACCAAAGAGTTTGATATATCTAGCTCGCCAAGAGGTTGTGGGATGTTAGTTAGATTGATTTGCGAGGATTTAGATGTGAAATAAGAGTTTTTGTAATACTAAACATATTTTTATTCAATATCATCAATAACCATGAGCAAGGAGCTAATCGATTTTATCAATATTTTACTACTCGACGGAGAGATTTCCGAAAAGGAGGAAAAACAGGTTTATGAGAAAGCCAATACACTGGGTATTCCAGCTGCCGAGTGTGAAGTAATACTCGAATCGTTATCAGGTCATGCGAAAAAGCAAACGGTGAGTACCAAAAAACTCATCAAGAAAAAAATCCCTATATATCAAAAAAAAGCTGCCTTAAATAAAACAGACATACTCAATCAAAATATTGAGGAGGAATTAGCCAAACAACAAAAAGCCTTGGCTAACTCAAAGTCCATACAATCCCAGATAGATAGTCATCATGATGAACGGCATTCGATAATAAAAAAAGTTGAGGATTTCCAAAATGTAAGAGATGAGTTGCCCAAGGAATACATACGTCTCTTAAGACAATTAAAGTCCAAATTAGAAAAGAGCTTGGGAAGCAAAATAATTGAGAATAATGAATTTCAAAATACTCTTCTTTATAAAGCCAATGAAAATTCAATCGTAAACTACTTTGAAAATGCAACCTGGGATATAAGTAAGTTGACCATAAAGAGAAAAATTCGATATTACATTTTCACTGCAGGATACTACATCATATGTGGATACCTTGCTGTAGATTGGATATGGTTTTCTGCAGAGGATGGCGGAATCATAAGTGATGAACAATGGATGGGGTTCAAGTGGTGGCAGATTTTAATAGCGGCCTTTTTAAGTGCTATTTTAGGTCAGATGTCCAAAGAAAAAATATCGAAAAATAAACTAGATTTTAATACAGAAGACATAAAAAAGAAGTTAAATGAACTTCTAACAGATGATTTAAAAGAACAATTAAAATTATACAACGAACTCAAAAAAGAATTGAATTCAAACAACAATCTTAAATCTCGCAAATTCAATTAAACAGATATGAGTGACAAAATTCAAAATGAACATCTTGAGGAACTTAAGAAATTGAATGATTCTTTATCTTCTGAGAATAGCAAACTGGATAGATTATACAAAGATTTTAAAGCAGAAGCATCAGCTGTTTCCAAATCAAAGGATAAAGTTAAAATCTACAAGAAAAGCATTGAAGTTGAAAATAGATTGAAGGAATACCCCTCAAGTGCTCAAGGCAGTGTATTTTTTCAAAATGCGATGACGAGTAAGTATGAAGCCTTCGGAAAAGAACATCTAGAAAATATCGCCCGTTTCTTCACCTTTTTAGAGCAATTGGAAGATCATTATCACGGACTATATAAAACTGCAACTACCATATATTCCAAAGATCCTCATCATTCTTCCATTAAGGGATTATATAAAACGCATGAACAATTAATTGGGGCATATAAACTGATGCTCGTACTCATTATTGAAGTAGATAGGGATCAACTGCTATATCATAAGGTTTTCAATCAAATTGAAGATCAAGGAATATTTTTATCTGCAAATGAAAAGTTAGCTTTAAAGCAGATGGCGAATATATCCGATAAATTAAATGTTGTTATTGATGGACTAAATGTCTTGATTCATGAAACTCAAAAATCAAATGAACTTTTAGGAAAATCTTTAGAGTCTATTTCAAATTTACGTTCCGATATTGACTGGGTATCATCAGATATTTCACACTTAGGGTTTGAAATATCTGATATGCAATCAGAGATATGGGGTTTATCTCAGAAATAAAACAGCGAGAAACCAAAATTTCAATTCAACATAAAATACGACATTTAAAATGATACACCGGTGATGATTTTGAAATATTAAAAGTAAAATAAAAATGGAAATTAGAGTTTTTGAAAATGATGTGATTTTTTCTCTTGATGCTAATGGTCTAAAATTGACTTCCAGAGGTAAAACTTTGCTTGAGGGGTTTTCTGATGTTGGCAATCAGTTTAATGGATTACTGCCAGTTGTTTATTA
>Ga0255769_10002699_pt1 | contig 18724 bp, 33 predicted proteins | sample 041ome_9_FD_179637 | JGI IMG/M metagenome (GOLD analysis project Ga0255769, IMG submission 179637) | Coastal salt marsh microbial communities from the Groves Creek Marsh, Skidaway Island, Georgia - 041413US metaG (version 2) | ecosystem: Environmental > Aquatic > Marine > Intertidal zone > Salt... | reverse complement strand
ATTTGACGACACCTGTTTCAGTCTTGTATGTGAATCGTTTTCAGGCTCAACATTTGTAAATAAATTTAATGAAGTTAAACAAAAAGATGATATTTTATTTCTTGATAGCAGGCCATTTATAACTGAAAAATCTATACTACCCATTTTAAATGGGCACCCATTGATAGTTTATGGAGAAGTAAATTTTCATAAAACAATGAAAGAACTAGGGTTTCAAATACATGATGAATTATTTAATATGGAATTCGATGATGTAATTTGTCCCATAGTTAGAGCAGAAAATTTGGTTCACAAGATTAATAATGGTAATGATATATCTGATATATCAAAACAATTAACAGATTATAAATCTATTTCAAGAGAGAAAATATTACATAATCAAAATTTATTATTAAATAAAAACAGTATTTTACATAAAGAATTAGAATTTTTAATGTTAAATTATATTGAGGACTTTTATGAATTTTAATTTGTATTATAACGAATCTCCTGGGCGTAATTTAATAAAGAACTTTTTAAATAAAGCAAATCCTTCCTTTATTTGGAACGACCATGATCAATATTCAAACTCATATAATAGAACAGACATACATGATATGTTTGATGTATTAGGAATAGATTACACATGGACAGATAATGAAAAGGACTCACTTAAATTTATTAATATAGGTAGCATACCTCCTAGTAACGATAGGTATAAAAATATTTTAATTAAAGCATCAGAAACATACGACAAGGCCGTTATATATTCCTCCCAGGAACCATGGCAATGGTTTCATTTAGAAGATGAAATTAAAAAATATCCTAATTTAATTTTTATGGATAATTCTGTTTTTATAGAAGGTAAACAATATCACAAACAATATAAACCATTTCCTTTTATGATGTGTAGAATGGGTTCTATGCCTTCTAATACAATGCTAATATATCCTAACTTGTCCTATGGCATGGCATCAACTAAATTTAATTGCTTAATGTATAATTGGAGATTAGAGAAACACATAGCAATGACTTATCTATTTGTAAAAGACATGGTTAATAATAATCTTATTACATATAAAAAACCATTACCGGGCAGAGTAGAGAATGATAATTTATCTCATTTAGTGACTGAGTATTTTAGCTCTTATGGTGCATATCAAGATCCAAATAAAGGACATATATTAAAAAAGAGTGTGGATTTGCTTACTAATATAAATGATTATAAATTAGATGAAGATATAAGGCTTTTACCTATGTATACTGAAATTAATTCATCATTAAGAGCATTGCCAAAGTTTGTTTATGATGATACCGGATTTTCTCTTGTAGTGGAAAGTTTTAGTGGTTCAGTTTGGGATATAGATGAAAACAATAATGCAGTTTACAAAGATTCTCAAGCATTTATAACAGAAAAAACATTGTTTCCTTTAATGAATGGGCATCCATGGGTTACATTTGGTGATCATGGCTTCCACAAATCTATGGAGTCTTTTGGTTTTAGAGTACATGACGAACTATTTGATCTTAGTTTTGATTCAGAATACAATGCATTAGACAGAATAAACAAGATAACTGATATTGTTGAGGCCACTTCTCTGAAAAATATTAAAGAGCAAACAACAAATTACCACTCAGAAACACACAAAAAGATAAGACACAATAAATATCAGGTATTTAATAAAAACAGTATGTTATGGAAAAAACTAAGGAATCAATTTATTAGATACCTACAAGAAATTAAGGAATTATGAAACAAACAAATTTACTCCCAAGTTTAAGAGCACCGTCAGAGGACTATGTTATAGTAACAGCATTACCATCTGAGTTACCAGAGGCATTGCCTGAAAATATTATATTTACTGGAGTCGGAAAAATAAATGCCGCTCATGTCTTAACAAGATATCTAGCAAACCATCCAGAAGTTAAAACCGTTATAAATTATGGCACAGCCGGAGGAGCTCATGGCGTGAAAATGGGAGAACTAGTAAAGTGTTCTACATTTATACAGGGAGATATGGACTGCGGAGAATTAGTAGGTGGACAAGGTATTACTTTTGGTGATGATGATATTATGAAAGATGTAATACAATTTGGAGACGACGGATTAATTTGCCGAACACAAGATCAATTTGTAGAAAATATTGATGCTTTGGATTTATTGGAACATCTTATATTAGGAAATAGATTTAATTGTTTAGACATGGAGGCTTATGCCTTGGCTAAAGTATGTTTAATATTAGAAAAAGATTTTATTTGTTATAAGTATATCAGTGATGATGCTAACGAAGATGCCGATGGGGATTGGCAACAAAATGTAGCAAAGGGCGAACCATTATTTTATGACATTCTTAAAAAAGATCATAAATTTAAATACATACAATGATAACTGTTTTTACTACCTGGAGATCTGCCAGTACAAGGTTTTGTACACAATTAGAAAGAGATAACCCTGGTCACGAATCTCATGGTGAAGTATTCCATGAAAAATATAAAAATTTAAATGTTAGGAGTGTTTTATCAAAATTAGTCAAAGAAAAACAGTTTATTATAAAGGTCATGCCCTATCACATTTATACTCGTGACAATCCTATATTATTAGATGCTATTCTAGAAATGACAGAACGTCCTATTTTTCTTATAAGAAGAAATCTAGATGAATGCATACAAAGTTATTATATTGCAAAATATTTACAAATGACGGGACAAATATATAATGACTGGCATGCAGAATGGGAAGAACCAAAGAAGATAGAATTTAATAGAGAACTTTATTCTAAATATGTTTCTTTATATGAGAAAGAACTATACTGGTTATCTGATTTGTATAATAAATTAGATAAAAAAGAACTAGTATGGACAGAAGACTATGCACGATCTACAACTGAAAAGAAATACAATAGGCCTGTTGTTTGGGATAGAAACCCTGGATATTGTAATATAGATGTTGAGGAATTATTTTAGTTATAACTAACTAATACTGTTGCATTTCCTAAAGTACTGTCACCTGCTGTAACATAAACTTTTAAAGTATTATCTGCATCAACGGCATTAGTATATACATAACTTGGACTGATAGTAAATGTTCCTGTTTCACTTAGATCTACATATGAATTAGTCATTAATCTGTCAGGATCATTGTCGTCACCAACTGTTAATTCAGTTGTCCCATCAAATGCTGAAGTAACATTAACAACTACACTTAAAGGTCTTGAACCTGAGCTTACATTACCCAATGTTACATTACCACTATTGAAAGTAATGTCTGCACTTAATGTTGCGGCGTCACTTCCTGAACTATCTCTTGTACTTATTAATGTTAGATGTCCTGTTGATGTTGGGTTATCCTGTTTAGCAAGATAAACAGAGTATTCTCCATCAGCATCTGCGGCAACTTCAATTATATCACCTTCATTAATATTAGTATCTGCATATACGGCCGCTAAATTAGATTTACGATAAGTTACACTGGCTCCTGTTGCATCTGCACTTAGTCCAAACGAACCAACATATTTTGCACCTGCTACATGAATAACATTACTTGTGCCGGTGCCAATTGATGAGGGTAAATTAGTTCCAATAAAGTTAAGTATGCCTGACTGGTAGTCAAAGTACCATTGGTCATCATTACCTGAACCTGTTTCAAACAACTGTGTGCCATTAGTTTGTACATTAGCAGTACTAGAAGGAGCCGCATATACTTTTAACTGATATGTTGCACCGAACCCTGGGCCTACCCAATTTGTTACATTTGTTTTCCATGTTCTATTATCTGTAGCAGTTGTGTCCTCAGTAGTTTCTAAAGCACCACTTACAGAATCCAAATAAACTTCCACAATACTAGAATTTGCACTAGGTATTACTCCTGGTATACTACCTGACTGGGCCCAAATTTGATCTGTTTTTACAACAAATTCACTAGTATTCGCTTCGTTAGGAGCAAATTTATTAGAATTGGTATCTGTCTTTGCTTTACCAAAGCCTACCTTTTTCCAAAGTAAATCAACTTTTTGACTATCTGATATTGCCATTATTCTATACTCAATGCTGTTAGTGAGTCGCCTGACTCTAATTTAATTCTGATTAAAATCTGGTTACCAAATGCTCCGGTACCGTTTTGATCTCCAAGTGTTAATGTAAATGTATCATTGCTATAACTTGTTCCATCTAGTATTCTATCACCAGATGTAAAGGCACAACCATTTGAACCGTTACCACCGTTGCCTGTATTAGCACCTGGTGTTCCAGAACCACCGTATGTAGATCCTGCATCTAACCAACCGCTTAAAGTACTTGCATTATCTATGCTAGTACCTGGTGCCGCTATAAAGAACCCACTTACTGTACCTGTTAACCTTACAGTAAAGTTAGCCATCGCTGTTCTTCTAAATGCAAAAGTAAAGTACTGAGCACCACTTCTGCCTGTGTTCAAGTCTGGACCTGCTGGTAAATAACCTGAACTTAAATCTGTTGTAAAATGAGATAATGTACCCCATCTTGTTATTGCTTCTTGTGTTCCTGCTACAGTAACAGCACCACTCCAAGCACTACCTGTATAATAGTTTGTTGAACTACTAAATGATGGTGTATCTCCTGCAGAACCAAAGCCTGTAATTCTTAAACCATCGTCATCATGTGTAGCACCTAAACTGTCTGCAACTGGTATGCTTTCGTCTATACCAGAACTACTATTTTTTGCTTGTACTTTTGTTCCTGTAAACTCTGAATAACTTCCTGTACCGTTTACATTGTCTAATTTTGCTTTAATTTGTTCTACGCCAGTTCCACCACCGTTAACACTTACGGAAATATCACCTAATGTGTATGTACCTGATGTACCAATATTGACTTTAGGTGTACCACTATCTAACATAGTAGACGCACCGTCTATGTCACTATAACTAAATCCTTGGAAACTAACTGTTGAACCTGAAGTACTTTCAAAGTTTGTGCCGTTAGTAACATCAAAAGGTGCACTATCGTTTCTATAACATTGTCCGATCCAGTTAGTTACACCTACTCCTGATAATGTTAGTACTGCATTGTTAGTGTAATAAGGAACACCTGAATCATATGTTAGTGTACCTGCACTAGATTCTGATAATGTTGCACTACCCATATTTACTGAAGGTGTAGATGTTAGATCATCTTTAACAAAACTAATAACATTTGTGTTACCTGTTGTGCTGTGACCTAATTTAAAACTATGAGATCCAACTGCTAAACCAGTAGTACTTGCTGATACTCTTGCTTTAAATCCTTGATAAAGACCAGGTGAATAAACACTTGATGTAAATCCTGTTGAAGATCCTGAACTATTAAGGAATTGATAGTCACTTTCTTGAGTAATTACTAAGTTACCACTTGAACCGCTATTGTCTGAACCACTTAAAGTAATAGAGCCTGCAGACACACCGTCCACATAGGCAATAACATCACCTGCATCACCGTCGTAAGCAAAACTACTAATTTCACTTGACTGTGTTGTACTACCTGCACTAGATGCCGTAATTCTTGTTACACTTGAACCTGCACTTACTGAATCTTCAGTACTGTTATCTGTGAAGCCACTTGCGGCTCTTGGACTAGAACCTGTACTACTTTCACCAAAAGATAGTGTTTTAGTACTTAATCCGCTTGGTGCCGCTATTCCGGTGTCGTAAACTTTTAAAATCTCTGTTGCTGTACTTCCTACTTCACTTGGATCTGCTGTACTATGAGCAGTTTGTTGTATAGTAATAGTATATGTACCTGAGCCACTGTCATTAGTATATGTATGACTTGCTCTAGCCTGACCAACATCACCTGCTCCTCCTGAAGTTACTGAAGTATTTGCACTTCCGTCTCCCCAATTAATTTGATATGTACAAGTTGCTGAACTTGAATTTGTTGTTGTATTTTCTAAATAAATTGTTTCACCAGCATCTATTTCTCTACTATTTCCTGTTAATGCTGAACCACCTGAACTTGCAGTATATAATTCAAAGTCTGCTTGTGGTGTTGCTGTGTATAGAGTTACATAACCTGATCTTGTACTTGATGCCGTACTACCTTCTCCTGAACCATTATTATTAAATGCAGTTACGGTTATGTCGTAAGGTGAATTTGTATTATCTGTATAGGTATGACTAGGAGTACTATCTGATGTTGCTGTTGTACTGGTACCGTCTCCCCAATCAATTGTGTATCTATTGGCATTACCAACTACAGATGTTGTTAATGTAGTAGTTAAAGGATTACCACCACTTAATGGAGATGCTGTAAATGACACACTTTTTACAAAAGTATCGTTTCTAACATTTTCCAATGCTTCATTTATTTTGTCTAAACCTTCTGAAATACTTGTTGAATTAGTTATTGTTTGTACAGCACCGTCAGTCCAACTACCGTCTCCTTCTGATGAAATGTTTCCTAGTTCTAATTCAAATCCATTAGTTCCAGACGCCTGAGCATCTAATTGTGCTTTTGTTACTAAATCTGATGAAGAAACTGCATTTGCACCTTGTATAGTAGTGAGAGTTCCTGCATCATCTGTAATACTAAATGTAGATGAATCAGCATTTCCTACAAGTTTTGGTCCATTTTTTCCGATCTGAACATTGCCGCCTATGCCAGATAACCCAAAGTTGAATACGTTAGCCACTTAAATACTCCCTATGTATAACTGTATTTATGCAATATTGACAAAATACAAAAACTATAGTATAATAATTAAATGGTTACAATAAACAGAAAAATGATGATTTTAGAGTCCTTAGTTTCAGCACTAAGTGAAGAAAATGTACCTAAAATTACAACAAAAATATTAGCACAACGAAGTGATGTGACCGAGGCCGCACTTTATAAACATTTTAGTGGAAAGAACGAAATATTTTTAGAATTATTTAATTTTATAGATCAGAGTATCACTGATAAACTTTGGGAAATTAGAAACAAACAAGTTGTAAATTATGAAAAGGTAAAAAATATTTTTTATTTCATGATTATTTTTGTTGAAAAAAATCCAGGCTTTGCAAGAATACTCACAAGGGAATCTCTTACAGCAGATGAGGTTGAACTTATTAATAAAGTAGAAATTCTATTTAGTAATATAGAAAAAGAATTTATATCACTTAGTATTGAACCAGTAAAAGCAAGATTTTTAGTCACACAAATACAGGGAATGTATTGTGAGTTTATTAGAAGTAAATTTAAGAACAATATGTCTCAACTACTCGATTATAATTATAAATTAATAGAAAATGCATTAAGATGAAATATTTAATTATAGGTGATGTTCATGCAGACTTTGAACCTTTTAAAAAATCGGTTCAATATGCATTAGATAACGACTTGCATTTAATTAGTGTAGGAGACCTTATTGATGGAGGTCCTGATGGTGCAAAATGCTGTGACCTGATGTTAGATTTACTTAAAAAAGGTAAAGCAAGTATAATTAAAGGAAACCATGAACATAAAATTATTAGATACATTGACGGCGCCAATGTAATACTTGGGCCACCAAATATTGTGACCACAGAACAATTTGCTGAAGATGGCGGTGAAAAGTTTCAATCAGACTTTGAAGATATTGTAAGAGGCTATGCACAAGAGTTTATACAATTGGATAATAATATATTTGTAACTCACGCAGGTATGGATTCAGATTTTTGGAGAGCAATCCTTCAAGGAGATGAATTTTCTAAAAAAATGAAAAACACAATGATGTTTGGTGAAGCAGATTACAAAAAAACATTTGAACACAAAGGACAGTTATATCCCTTTAGAACTTATGATTGGAAGGAGTCAGTACCAGATGGTGTGATTTTATTTGTTGGTCATGACCCTGCACCTTTGACAGGCGTCCCTGACTTTGATAACTTTCAAAAGCAACCATTGGACTACACAAATGATAACGGTGGAAGAATTATTTGGTTAGACTGTGGTGCCGGTAAAGGTGGTAATTTATTTGGTGCGGTGGTAAATAGTACTAATAAAATTGTAGAAGAACTTATAAATTTTAGTTAGATGGATTATGTATTTTACACAATAGTTATATTTTTCTTATATTTAATCTGGAATGACAATAACAATAATAGGCCAAAACATTGAAATTAGATTATAAGGAGTGTGGTAAGATTGGGTTCACATGTAGTACATTTGATTTACTACATGCAGGACACATCACGATGTTAGAAGAAGCAAAACATCATTGTGATTATCTTATAGTTGGTTTGCAAAACGATCCTACTAAAGATAGACCTGAAAAAAATGCTCCAATACAATCTATAGTTGAAAGACAGATTCAATTAGCGGCAGTTAAATACGTAGATGAAATTGTAATTTATAATACAGAACAAGATTTAATTGATTTATTACTTACATTACCAATAGACATTAGAGTTTTAGGTGATGAATATAAAAACAAAGACTTTACAGGCAAGGACATTGCCAAGAAAAGAGGAAGTAAAATTGTTTATAACGGTAGAGATCATAGTTTTAGTTCTACTAGTTTAAGAAAGAGAGTTTATGAAATTGAAAATAACAGAATCAATTAAAGCAGGTGTTGTACTTTTTAGTGCATTAGTTATTAGTAGACTATTGCCCCTACCTGATAATAGCGAGCCTTTATTAGGACTTGCAGTACTAACACCATACTTAACCAAAAATAATCTAGCATTTTTAGTACCACTGGGTGTTATGTTTGTATCAGATTTATTTTTAGGTTTTGGCAGTTGGATGTTATTTACATATACAGCATTAGCAATGGCACCATTTATCAGTAAAACGATTGATAACAAATATACGGCTTTAGGCACAAGTTGGTTAGTATGGCATGTAATGGCAAATATAGGACAATGGTATCCACCCTTTAGTCCTGAGGCATTACTGTTCGATGTAAGATTTTTATTAAGTGGATTAGCCGTCGTAGTATTATACGACGTAATGAGTAAAGCATGGCAGACAGCATCTCAAGAAGTATAGCAAAAAGTTTTACCTGGAGAATTACAGCAACATTTACCACAATTATTATCGCATATTTTGTAATAGGCGATGTGTCATCGGCTTTGATGATAGGTGGGTTTGAATTCTTTGCAAAAATGTTTATATACTTTTTACACGAACGCCTTTGGGCTAGTGTAAAATGATCGTAGTAAACTTTTGGGGAGGTCCTAACTCCGGCAAAAGTACTCAGGCTTCCGGCCTCTTCCACAAAATGAAAACCAATGGCTATAATGTTGAGGTAGTCAACGAATATGCCAAAATGTGTGTTTGGGAAGATCAATTAGACAAACTTAAAGATCAACTATATATTACAGCAAAACAAAACAGAAGGGTCATAAGATTAGAAGGTAAAGTTGATATTTGTATTACAGATAGCCCTTTAATGTTAGGAGCAGTTTATAGAACTGCCTATAATCAAACATTTTATAGTGAAACTATAGATAAATTATGTTATGAAATTTACAATAAACATGACAATATAAATTTTTTTATGAAGAGGCTTACTGATAATTATACAGAAAATCAAAGATCTTTGAATTATAACGATGCTCTTAAAATAGATGATAGGATGTACGAAATAATGAAGGAATATAGAATACCTTTTTATCATTTAGAAGCAGACAAGCACTCTATAGACATAGCATATAAATATGTACAAAGAAGACTTGAAAGGGGTAATTTTGATTGACAAAAACAATATTTTACTGTATAATTAAGTTTTAGGAAAAAATATATGAATAAAAGTACGACACAAATGACAAAAAATGAGTTACTTGATCTTATTAATGAAAAAAATAGGATAATTGGTGATTTAAATGCCAAAATAGATGACTTAGAAGCAATGGCCGTGGCCAGTACCGCTAAGCCGTTAGATGCCGATACTAGCAGATTAATTAGTACAATGAATGCTAGGATAAAGGCACTTGAAGAAAAATTAGAGGGATAAAATGGTTGATAATATTACACCTCGTATGCAACAAGAGGAACCAAGTACTGATCTTGTAAAAAAAGTATTTGTATACGGAACACTTAAATCAGGCGGTGAGATCAGAGGCCTAGATATGTATGGTAACCACAGTTCTATTGTAGGTAAAGCAAAAACAAAATATCCTGATTATGAGATGATTAGTTTAGGTGCTTTCCCAGGTGTTTTAACTGGTGGTGACAAGCATATACAGGGCGAAGTTTGGGAAGTAAGTCAAGCATTAGCAGATGAAATAGATGACATAGAAGGTTATCCTAGTTTCTATAATAAAGTAATGGTTGATACTACTTTAGGTAGAGCTGAGATGTATTTTTTAGATAGAAATGCATATAAAAAATATATAGGGCAAACAGACGATCAATTAGTGTTGGATGGAAATACATATATTTGGAAAAACAATGGAAAGTAATACAGACAAGTTAATTAAACAAATAACACAATGGCATCGAGATAGGAATCTTATTGAAGGTGCAAATGATAAAGACCAATTGGCAAAACTTATCCAAGAGATGGGTGAACTGAGTGATAACATCTGTAAGGGCAAAGATGTATCAGATGATATAGGCGACATGATGGTTGTACTTATAAACATAGCAGAAAGAAACAATCTTTCTATAGAACATTGTTTAGAAGTTGCCTATAACGATATCAAAGACAGAAAAGGCAAAATGGTAGATGGTGTTTTTGTAAAGGAGGATGATTTATGATTAGATCATTATTAATTTTATTAATGTTAACCAGTTGTGCTGGTGGAAGTTTAAGACCGGATATGCCGGCAACAAGTGAGGCTAGAAAAGCCTGTAATTTTGTACTGGGTAAAGTTATATCTGTACAAGATGTTTTAATAGAAGCAGATAGAGAATCTGCTCAGGCGGCTGGAGCCACTATAGGAGGTTATGTTGGCAACAGAGTATCTGAAGGCGAAAGTGATTTAGAACAAACAATCACAACACTTGCAGGTGCGGCCATTGGAAATAAAATAGGTGATGCTGTTGGTCAAGCAAAAGCAAGACCAGGTATTAATATTTTTGTTGAGTTAAACGGCGGTACAGGTATAAGTGTTGTACAGGAAAAGATTGAAACTCCTATTGTAGCAGGACAAGAAGTCTTAGTAAGTGGCTATCCTAGACCAAGAGGTTATTACAATAGAGACTCTGCTTGTACTTTAAGAGTTTTGCCAAAATAAAATGGAAGGCATTGGGGTACTTTTACTATTAAGTTTTAAGCATGTAATTGCTGATTACTTTTTACAAAAAAGTTGGATGATTAAAGATAAAAGTGTTTATGGTGCCCAAGGTGGTATTGCTCATGCTACTACACATACTTTAGGAACTTTATTAGTTCTCTTCCCTTTTTATAATCCATTATTAATTTTATTATTAAGTATTTTAGATGGTGTAGCACATTACCATATTGATTATATAAAGAGCAATTATTGGAAAGATAATGCATTGACGAAAAATGATGCTAAGTTTTGGATGGTGCATGGTGTAGATCAATTTGCTCATTATTTGACTTACTTATTGATTGCTACTATTTTGGTTATTTAAATGGATATTGATAGTACATATTTCTTTAAAATAGAAAATTTTTTAGACAAAGATATATGTGAATCTATAACCAAAAAATATTTTGATACCTTAGAAATATTTGGTGACAAAATTTCAAAAAACTCTAGAAAAGGATTTAAAGAACTTCGTAGTGCACCTATTTTTAAAAAAGAGGAAAGCAGTATACTGTCTAGATTAGCAACACTTTTAGATAAAGATCTATTATTAGCATATTCTCATGTAATTTTTTACGAACCTGGTGCAGTACTTCCAAAACATTTGGATAGGCCTCACAGTCAGTATGGAATTAATATTAATATATGGCAAACAGATGATATGGATTATCCAATATATCTGACAAACCCTGAAACAAAAGAGACTACTGAAATAAAACAAAATATAGGTGATGCATTCATTTATAAAGCATGTGAAGTACCTCACTATAGAAAAGAACTAACTACAGGAAACGGTATACAGTTTATGGTGTTTGGTGTTGAAAAGGGAACAGACTATGAAGTCTTTGCTAACGATAATATGGCTGATAATCAAGAGTGGCAAGGATTAATAGGCAACAAGGCAGTTGATGACTTAATTGAGAGGCAGAAAATTATATGAAACACATGATCAAATGGCTAAAGATTACAGCAGGAATTAATTTGTATCTGTCTGTAATAATGACGTTAGTATTTTTGACATTATTATTTGCAATAGTAACAGATTATAATTTAACTAACGCAGATGAGTATATACGATTCATACTCCAACAAGAACTAAAAAATGCTGAGCAAAGTAACTAACAGTTTAAAATGGTATGCTGGTGCAATAGCATACGGTCATTTGTTATTACTAATAGCATTATTTCCCATGTACTTTTTTGTTTTATTTTTATTAGTTGTGCCTTCGTTGTGGTTATTCATAGCATATTATATGGTGTACAATTATGCACAACGTGAAGGCATAGACTGGCCTTATACACCTATACAGTTATTTGATGTTGGTGGTTATGATCCACATGTTAGACCTTTTATAATAGTAAACGATTATGAACCAGACTACATTTTTGCAGATTATGACCCACGTTACTAAGTACACAAACAGTTTAAAAAACTATGCTATGGCTGTCGTAGGCTTTCATATAGTAGCATTAGGCTGGTTATTTCCACACGTTCTAATGTTTATTGTTGTTCCTCCAGCAATTTTTTATCTGTTATTTTTATACTGCGAAGTAATGTACGAAATTGAAGTTGGCTACAGACAAAAACTCTTAATGAAAATACAAGAAGCAGATGACCAGTTCACAAAAGATGTACTAACATGGGAGTTGATATTACATGAGGAACATTCTTTATTTGGGAACAACACAGGCGATAGGATAGGATTCTAGTGAAATATACAATTGGTAAACACTTTGAAGTTGCATGGTCCGACTCTTACGACATTGTTACATTGACATGGCTACTTCCCAGTCTAAATGAATTACAGACAGCATATGAAGAACTTTATAATGAAAGGGAATATGAGGAATTTTTAGATGATATTGTTGATGGTTGGAAACAAAAAGAATTTTTACAATATTTTTACGATGAAGAAACAGATATGTTTTTTGATGAAATTCTGGATCAGGAAAAACGAACTGGTACAATTAAAGATATTAAATTAATACAAGAAGGTAAAAGAAACAGATTAACTTGCTGGTGGAATCCTCCGGAATGGTTTCGTTCAAAGGCCAAAGGTATGGACTTACTTGATGCAATAGTAAAAGAAAATATTCTAATAGCAATAGGTGATAGACTATGAGTATAGAAAACGGAGCACCTCTAATTTTACCACATGATTGGAAGTTTCCAGAATGTGATCATCCAATAGAAAAATGGTGCAGTAATTGTGATTACGATTGTGAAACATGGGAAAGAATACCACATTTTAGAAAATATAAAGAAATTAATATGTGGACAGATAAAGAATTTGAAAAGGAAATGAAAAAATATTATGGCAGGAAAAAAAGATAAAATTATAACGGCAAAAGGACAAGAATTCACAATAGAAGAATTAGAACAGTCTAGACGAATTTATAAGAGTGCAACTCCTAAACAGGATTTGAGTTGGTATGTAAAATGGACTGCAAGTATTTTTATTCTTGCAAGTATGACTATGAGGGGCAAAGAAGAGTTAGTAAATTGGGATTTAGGTCTTAGCCTTGTGGGTGTAACTGGCTGGATGATAGTTGGATTACTTTGGAACGATAGAGCATTAATTTTACTCAACGGTGCAGGAATAGTATTCTTTTTGTCAACAATTATCAGTAAATTTGTATGAAAATATTAGTATGCGGTGACAGTTATGCTACACTAGATCCTTACGAGGGTCACTGGGCTGATGTCTGGGCTAAGGAAAATGGATATGATGTAACACATGAAGGATATGAAGGTGAAAGTCATGTCAATATTATTACTAAAACATTACGAAAAAGAAATGTTTCTGATTATAATTTTATAATATACAATGTTACAGATTTCTTAAGAGCTGAGATAGATATAAAAGAGAATACTTTATCTAATATTTTAGATAAAACTTTGGGCATATATAGTGATTCTAATTTTACTAACAAACTGTCTATGGAAACAGACCTAGTAAACCTAGGTGTGTGGCCAGTAAATATATCCCCTAACGGCTTAGACCCTAATTTCCCACAAGATAAAATATGTAAGGAAAAAACTTTTAATCTTTACGATAGTATAAATTTATATTGGTTAGTACAAGCAAATTATAATTCCTTATTGCTTTTAGTAGAAAAATGTAAAACAAATAATATACCAATAGTTTTTGTTATAGAGCCTGATATGTCTGAAACTTATGATCAAGAATTTTACCCTGAAGGCATTTCTATATTTACTACAAGGTATTACGAAGAAAATAAACAAACCTATTTCTATAATAGAAGTACAAATCATTTTAATAAACATGTTCACAAAGGTCTAGCAGATATGTTTAGTTCTTTTATCAATAATAATAATATATTAAAACAGTAGTTAATAAATATGAGTATGGAAATTAAAAAAATATTACAATATAATAGAAATCCAGAAATATCTGATTGGTTTATGGATAGACTTGATGTTCTTATAAAAGATAAAGTTTATCATAACGATATAGAAGAACTATCAGATAGATTAGTGAAAGGGTTAGAAGATTACAGAGAACATTGGGGTTTAGAAAATATTGTATTAGGGATGAGTGGTGGCATAGATAGTGCCTTAACTGCCGCACTATTTAAAAAAGCAGGGTGGAAAGTTACAGGTTGCACATTACCTATACACCAAGTAATAGCAGAAACAAACAGAGGCCGTGAAGCCTGTGAAAAACTAGATATAGAACATATACACATAGATTTAACCGAGAGTTATGAACAGTTTAGGATGCTGGGTATAGCAGATGTAGATAAGTTAGCCGGAGAGGCACCTCAAGGAATTGATTTAAGTTCATACGACTTAGATACAAGAAAGAGACTTGGAAACATCAGAGCAAGAATGAGGATGATTACCTTATACAACCTAGCAAGTCTTAAAAAGGGAATAGTAGGCAGTACTGATAACTTTTCAGAACTAGCCGCAGGGTTTTGGACATTACACGGTGATGTCGGAGATGTTGCACCTATTCAATCACTAACAAAGAGTTGGGAAGTCCCTGCATTAGCAGAACTATTAGGAGTTCCTGATTCAATTATTTCCGCCAAGCCTACAGATGGGTTAGGAGTTGGTAATGGTGACGAAGACCAGTTTGGTTTCAGTTACCTTGAATTTGATATTGCATTATTTTCACTGTTACGCAGTTGGGATATTGTACATGATAATTTGGAAAGCGGCAAGGATAAAGCCATTGTGGATAATGTTAAGCAACGCATAGCATCAACTACATTTAAAAGGCTTAACCCTGTCAATTTAACCCACCCATTGGATCAGAGTAGATACTCTGATCTGGAAAGATTAGATGATAAACTAAGGAGATAACCATGGAAAATCTAGTAATTGGTATCATCGTTCTTGTTGTAGGTTATGTTGTGTACAGCAAATTCATTAAAAAAGATGAGTCTGTTCCTGCACCATCACCAGCAAAGGCTCCTGCTCCAGCACCAGCACCTAAAAAGGCTGTTGTTAAAAAAGCAGAAGTTAAGAAAGTTCCAACTAAAACAGTCTTAAATAAAATGACTAAGAAGGAACTGGATAATTTTGCTAAAGTCGAATTTGGCGTAAAGTTAGATGCAAGACTTAAAAAGGACGATATGATTAAGGCATTCCAAAAGGAAGCCAAAGCAAAATAATTGCAAAATGTGAGCCCTTTCTGGGCTCACACATTTTATTATGAAGAAGTATACTGAACGATCAGATGTTAAAGGTGTAGTATATGAAGGTACTGTAAACAGGATAAAAGATTCTGAAGAAAATATACCTTATGTTGCTCCACAAATAATAGACGACTTCTTCCCACAAGAAATACTTGATCTATTAGAAAAATACACATGTTGGAATGCTGACAGAGACGACCCAACAGATTATTGGCCTGACGAAGCAACTGAAGACAAAGATATTGTTAAAATAGAAGATATGTATAAAAACGATGAAATATTGATAAGAGAATTTTTATACACAGATACAAAAAGTCCTTTTAAAAACAATCGCCAAGCAAAGCATACAAGTTTTAACATAGTAAAAGCAGAACCCAACTATATATTAGGTGAACACAGAGATGAATGTGCAGGTAGCATGACGGCTTTTATAGATAAAAAACGCAAAGTTGGTGATGGCTTAGGTGGTGAGTTCTATTATAGAGACGCTCAAGGCAACCAACATATAGTTGAACACAAATACAACAGGGCAATCATAATATTCAATGGTGGAGATTGTTTTGTTAGTCCCTTACACGGCACAATCGTTAACAACGCAGACAGATTCACACTACAAATGTTCATTCGTGATCTTCGTGTAGAGTAAAAGTATTGACAAATCTGTATTTTTTGCTATAATAACAGTATGAAAAAATTAACTACAAAGCAAAAGGCTTTTAATACCAAAAAAGCCAATAAAGGTCACATTAGGAAAGCTCAAAGACGCAGACACAATACTGCGATCAGATTACAACAGGAAAAAATGGAAAAACTCTATAGAAGAGGCTTTGTTCCTTATACTCCTCCTGTAGTGGAAGAGCCTGTTGAAACAAAAGAAAACAAAAAGTCTGACGACGAAACTCTAACCTTATAATATGGCTATAGCATTTATTATTGCATTGGTTGTGATGTTTGCATTATTATTTAGAACATCACATACATTAGTTGGTGGTGGTTTATCAGGACTACTATCATTGCCTTTGTTATATGTATTAATGTTGGGATTAGGTACAGAAACAGGCATAGAGATAGCAAAATGGTTAACCATAGCATTGGTAGTGGGAATAATAGTGTACACTATAGATACATATATAAGATATTGATATGAAAGCAGTTAAACCAATGGCAAAGGACTATACAGATCTAAAACAGTATATTGCTGATAAGAAAGCCTACGCAGTAGCAATGGGTAAGAATCCAAACAAAGTTGCCCTACATTATTACAAAGAACAGGGTATATATTCCATAGAAGATCTTTTACAACACAATAAAGATAACCCTTGGGCTAGAGGATTAGATTTATAATGGAAAAGTCATACAAAGAAGAAGTCAAAAAACTGGACACAACCAGTAAAGCAGGCCAATTAGCACGTGAATTAAATGCTGAACGACATAGATTAAAGCAGGAACTAGCAGAAGCACAAGAACAAGTTGATATATTTGCACCCAGCACACCCACAGGTGGTCTAGACAGCAAAGTAAAGTGGTTGGCTACTATATTAGCAGTAGTTGGTGTGTTTTTACAGAGTGCAGGATTTATGACTGAAGGCAAAGTAGCCTATGCACTCAGCAGTATAGCCTGGGTATATGTGGGCGTATTGTGGAATGACAAAGCCATTATGATTGGTAGTGCAATAACAGGAACCAGTGTGTTAATGAACTTGGCGGAGTTGATATGACAACTCGAGAAGTCTGGATAATATTTACTGTACTGATGTTAATAACTGTTATACTTTTGTTTTCAATCAAAACCTGCAACAACTGGAACGATATTAGATGCACACCAGAAGAACTACTGATAGACCCTGTTGAAATAGATAAAAGCAAACGATTAGCATGATAGACAGCATACTACAATTGATTGAGAGTTTATTTAAAATAGCCTGGTACACAGTCAAATATCTGTTCATAATGATAGTAATAGTTTTATTCATAGTGATATTCTTCTAATGGAACCAGTATTAACAACAATAGGATTACTAATGGCAATAACAGCCATCAGTCTCCTTATAGCAAACAGCAAATAATTATGTGGGAATTCAGACATCTAAAACACAACAAAAGCCTGATTAAATCACTGGCTAAAACTGTTCTCATAGTGTATGCAATCATTTATATAATCAGCAGAATAGTATATCATTGGGGTTGACAAAACACAAAATCTTGCTATAATAGTTGTATAATTTAACAAAAAGGGAGTATAAATTATGCATAGCGAAGGATTACAAGTAAGAATATTAGGTAACCAACCAGAGCCAAGTTTAACACAAACAGGCTTAAACATAGTGGATTTTGAAGTGAGAACCAGAGACGAAGCAGTTTTTGAACTGGGTCAAGCACTTATATCAGACTATGTGGATTTACATCCAGAACTTGTGGGGTGTGAATTAATAATAGATGATCCAATGACTGTGGGAATATATCCAAGTCACGATGAAAATGGTGACTTATATGGTGCTGATAACCCTAGCCCATACAACTTTGATGACTTAGTCAGAGAATTAGAAAGCATTGGCTTCTATGGTAAAGCGGCAGGTTACAAACAAGTTGCATAACATATCCTAATATATGTTGAGGGTCAAGCAATTGGCCCTTTTTTATGACCCCAGACCCAAAAGGATTTCCCCATGTAGACCCCGCGAAGAATCGCTATGTGAAACCCGCGACGAATCCACATAACACTCCAGACCCAAAAGAATTCTGCTATGTGAAACCCGAAGCGAATGTATAATATAAACACAACTCATAATGGCGTATAAGAATAAAATATTATAAAGCAGAGTTATACAACATAAAGATATTGACACACCAACCCGACCTATTGTGCCAAATAGTCCAAACCCT
>Ga0255769_10002696_pt1 | contig 18727 bp, 5 predicted proteins | sample 041ome_9_FD_179637 | JGI IMG/M metagenome (GOLD analysis project Ga0255769, IMG submission 179637) | Coastal salt marsh microbial communities from the Groves Creek Marsh, Skidaway Island, Georgia - 041413US metaG (version 2) | ecosystem: Environmental > Aquatic > Marine > Intertidal zone > Salt... | reverse complement strand
GAAAGTGCTAATGAATAATTATATAGTAATAACGAAGGTAGTAAATGAGCCAATTATTAAGCGGAAAGGTTAGAGTAGTAAGGCCTACTGATGTATCTGAAGATAGGTATCAGTTTCTAAAGTTAGGTGAGGCAGAACCAAATTTGGGTGTTCCCGAAAGTGGTTCACTTTCTTCGGGTTCAATCGCATTGGTGGCATCTGATGCAGACGGTAATCGTTTATTTGTTACAACACTTCGTTTAGACCAGGTAACTGGTTCATTTAGTGGTTCTTTTGCTGGTGATGGTTCTGAATTAAATAACCTCCCAGATGTACCACAATTAAGAAGTGGTTCAGTATCCGCTTCAATCGCTCCGAATACAGGATTCTTAGTAAATACTTCGGCATCATTCTTTGGTGATATCGATGTAGATGGTACTGCAAGAATTACTGGTGATTTAATTGTTGATAATCGTATTGTAGCTCAACAAATTTTAGTTGAGATTATATCATCTTCTATTTTATTCTCAACAGGTTCAAACATTTTTGGTGATGAACTAACTGATAAGCAAGAGTTTACAGGTTCAGTTGAAATGACTGGTTCATTGACTGTTGATGGTGATACAAATATAACTGGAGCATTTGGTGTTTTAGGTAATGTAAATGTTGAGGGTACATCTTCGTTAAGTGGGGATGTGAATGTAGTAGGTTTAGTTGATATAACTGGTAGTACTGCTATAACTGGTACATTGGATATTGTTGGTGATACAACCATAACTGGGTCTGTATTTGTATCTCAGAGTATAGAAGCATTTGCATTTAGTGGTTCATTTAGTGGTAGTGGTAGGGATTTATTTGATATTCCCCAATCTGCACTTTCTGATAATGCACCATTAATTGCTAGTGGGGCAGTAACCGCATCAACTGAAGATAACATTTTTACCGTAACATCGGTTGAAAGTGGTTCTATTTTTAGTGGTAGTTTACGATTAAGTAGTGGTTCGGTATTTAGTGGTAGTGGTGAACAATTATTCAATATACCTCGTTCGGCACTAGCACCAGATGCATTACAATCACCATTGATTGTTAGTGGTTCTGTAACGGCATCTGTTGACCCTCAAACTGGATTTGTAGTAACTTCTATTGATAGTGGTTCTACATTTAGTGGTTCAATATTCTTAGCTAGTGGTTCATTTATTAGTGGTAGTGGTGAACAATTATTCAATATACCATTCTCAGCACTTTCGCAAGATGCACAACAATCAATTGAATCTTTATTAGCAGTTCAAGCTGGAAGATTAGCAACTGGTTCGGTAACCGCATCAGTTGACCCAATTGATGGATTTGTTGTGGTATCTGAAACAAGCGGTTCAACCTTTAGCGGAAGTATATTCCTAAGTAGTGGTTCGTTCTTCTCTGGTAGTGGTGAGCAATTATTCAACATTCCTCGTTCAGCGTTAACCGAAGATGCACTTATTTCAACTGAAATCAAATCAGGTTCAGTAACTGCGTCTGTGAGTCCAACCACTGGATTCTTAGTAACCTCAATTGAAAGTGGTTCTACTTTTAGTGGTTCTATTTTCTTAGCTAGTGGTTCATTTATTAGTGGTAGTGGTGAGAATCTTTTCAACATACCAAGAACTGCACTTACTGATGACGCTCTTTTATCAAACTTAATTACAACTGGTTCTGTAACCGCATCGGTTGATGAGGCTGGTTTCTTTAGAGTATTTGGTACTGGGTCTGTAACAACTGAATTAAGTGGTTCACTTTTTGTAAGTGGAAATGTTCAAGTTATTAGTGGTTCATTCTTCTCTGGTTCTGGTGAGGGATTATTTAATATCCCACAATCAGCATTAGCTTTTGAGATTAATAGAATAGCAAGTGGTAGTGTAACTGCATCGGTTTCTCAAGACGGATATTTTAGAGTATTCTCTACTAGTTCAGTAACATCTGAATTAAGTGGTTCGCTATTAGTTAGTGGTAATGTAGAAATAATTAGTGGTTCATCTTTTAGTGGTAGTGGTGAAAATTTATTTAATATTCCATTCTCAGCACTTTCCCAAGATGCACAAACTTCTATTGAATCATTAGTTTCAAGAGAAGCTATATTCATTGCAAGTGGTAGTGTAACCGCATCAACTGAAAATAATCAATTTTTAGTAATATCTGAAGCAAGTGGTTCAACCTTTAGTGGAAGTGTTTTCCTAAGTAGTGGTTCATTCTTTAGTGGTAGTGGTGAACAATTATTTAATATTCCACAATCTGCATTAGCATTTGAAATTAATAAAATTGCAAGTGGTAGTGTAACTGCATCTGTTTCCCCTAATGAGGGATTTGTAGTAACTTCAATAGAGAATGGTTCTACATTCTATGGAAATGTAACTATTCCATCTGGAAGTGGATACTTTAGTGGTAGTGGTGAGGGATTATTTAACATACCACTATCAGCACTTTCGGAAACAGTAAAGCAAATTGCAGATGGTAATGTAACGGCATCCGTTGATGAAAATAAAGGATTTGTTGTAACATCCCCAGTATTGGGTTCAACATTCTCTGGTTCTATTTTCTTAGCTAGTGGCTCTTTCTTCTCTGGTAGTGGTGAAGGATTATTCAATATCCCAAGAACTGCTCTTGTTGATGACGCTAGGTTATCAAATTTAATTACAACTGGTTCTGTAACAGCATCGGTTTCACCTAATGGTGTGTTTAAGGTATATGCTACGAGTTCTGTTCGTTCTGAATTTAGTGGTAGTATATTTGTATCTGAATCGGTTACTGTTGGTGATACATTAAGTACAAATGTAATAACCGCATCCGCTGCTGTTTTTGGTATAGCAACTGGTTCATTTAGTGGTTCATTTGCTGGAGATGGTTCTCAACTTAATAATATCCCACAAGCCGCAATAACCGATAACGCTGTATTGATTGCAAGTGGTGCAGTAACTGCATCTACTGAAGATGGATTATTTACTGTAATTTCAACTGAAAACGGCTCTGTATTTAGTGGAAGCGTTAGGTTAAGTAGTGGTTCTTTCTTCTCTGGTAGTGGTGAGCAGTTATTTAACATTCCTGAATCAGCTCTATCATTCGAAATTAATAGAATCTCAAGTGGTTCAGCAACTGCATCAATATCACCTAATTTAGGATTTGTTGTTAATACATCATCTTCTATTCAAGGTGATTTAACTGTTGATAATGATTTATTTGTTGGTGGTAGAATTACCGCACAAGAATTATATGTAAACTTCATTTCATCATCAATTATTTACTCATCTGGTTCAAATATATTTGGTGATAATAGTGGAAGTGATACTCAAAAATTATTTGGTGAAACTCAGATATTTGGTAATGTAACTGCAAGTGGTGTAATTTCATCGAGTGGTTTTGTAGGAGATGGTTCTGAATTATTCAACATTCCATTATCTGCTCTTTCTGAAGATGCAAACAGAATATCCGCTGGTAGTGTAACCGCATCTGTTTCGGATGATGGATTCTTCAAAGTATTCTCTACTGGTTCAGTAACAACCGAATTAAGTGGGTCTGTATTTGTAAGTGGAAATATTCAACTTAATAGTGGTTCTTGGTTCTCTGGTAGTGGTGAAAACTTATTCAATATCCCTCGTTCCGCTCTCACCGAAGATGCATTACTTTCTTCATTTATTGTTAGTGGTTCGGTAACCGCATCTGTTTCACCTGAAGCTGGATTTGTAGTAACTTCTATTGATAGTGGCTCTAAATTCTTTGGGGATATAACCTTATCATCTGGTTCAAAATATAGTGGTAGTGGTGCTGGATTATTTGATATTCCATTATCGGCAATTACCGAAGAAGCATTTAGAATCGCAAGTGGTTCTGCAACTGCATCTGTTTCGCCTGTTAGTGGATTTGAAGTAAACACAACTGGTAGATTTGAGGATAGTTTAACTATTAGTGGTAGTTTAATTGCATCCTCATCTCAAAAAGTAATACCAACAGGTTCACTTCTAACAATATTCAATGTTACTGGTAGTGAATCACCAAACAATTATGTTATTACCGGTGCTGTTACTGGTTCAGACCCTGCACTAACATTGGTTAAAAATGTAACTTATACATTTAACATAGATGCTAGCAGTCATCCATTCTATATAAAATCAACTCCAGGTACATCATTAATTGGTATAATCACAGGTTCTCAGATTGTTGGGTATAATGGTACTGATAGTGGTTCATTTACCTTTACACCAACTGGTAGTATAGCTCTTTATTATAATTGTGGTGTTCACTCTGATATGGGTGGTACAATTACATTGGTTGATAATTTATATGAAGATGAAGTTCCACATACACTAATTGGTTCAACTGTTTTAAGTGGTTCATTGACTACAACTGGAAATATTGATACTAATATTGTAAGAGGTACTGAATTTAGTGGTTCATTTAGTGGTAGTGGTGCTAACTTATTTGATATTCCACTTACTGCACTTGCTGAAGATGTAGTTAGAAGAACATTTATAGCAAGTGGGTCTGCAACCGCTTCTATTTCTCCTGTTGATGGGTTTGTTGTAAATACGGCATCATTATTTGAAGGTGATGTTACAATCAACTCATCGTTATCTGTTAGTTCTTCAATTTTATTGGAAGAATTACCAATAAGCCATTCAGTAACTGTAGCTCTTCAGAAATTTAATATAAATGGCAAACCTACCGCAAGTTTAAAGGTGGTTAGGGGTACATCTTATTACTTTGATTTATCGGATTCAACTAACTTAAATAATAATTTTAAATTATCTACTGTATCTGATGGTATTCATGGTGAATCATCGGAATACACTACATTTGTTGTTACAAGTAGTGTTGTTCCGGGTAATAATGGGGCATTTTTAAGTTTCATACCAACTGGGAGTACTCCAAATATACTTTACTATTATTCGGAACAAACAGCATCTTATGGTGGTGTAATTAATGTATATAATTCTACTCCAGAAATAACAACAAACATTATTAAAGGTGATGTTGATATAACTGGTAGTTTGGATGTTACTGAAACCATAATTGTAAATGAATTGGTGGCAACAAAAGCAACTGGTTCATTTAGTGGTTCATTTGCTGGTGATGGTTCACAACTTAATAATATTCCTCAATCGGCACTTTCTGAAAACGCACCATTAATTGCAAGTGGTGCTGTAACTGCATCTACTGAAAATGATTTATTCAAAGTAATTTCGGTAGCTAGTGGTTCTCAATTTACGGGTTCAGTTGATATTTCTGGTTCATTGAATGTAACTGGTTCGGTTACAACTGATTTCTATTATGGTGATGGTAGATATTTACAAAATGTACAAGCGGCAGCCGCACCTCTTATCGCAAGTGGTTCAGCAACAGCTTCGGTGGCTAGTGGTGATACTTTCATCGTAACCGCTCCTGTTAGTGGTTCAATATTTACTGGTTCAATTATAACATCTGGTTCTGTAACTGTTGCGGGTGGTGGTATATTTAGTGGTGATGGTAGTGGATTAACCAATATCTCATTAGCAAACTTATCATTTAATGTAAACCAATTAGTTAGTGGTTCGGCAACCGCATCTTTAACTGAAACTGAGTTTAAGGTATTTAATGGTCAGAGTTCATCATTATCGGTTGATTCATCATTTAGTGGTTCGGTAAACATTTCAGAATCCCTATTTGTTGGTGGTATTATTACTGGTGATGGTAGTGGATTGAGAAACATTGATATAGCTAACTTAGCAATTGATTCATCTCGTATCTTTAGTGGTTCAGTAACCGCATCCGTTGACCCTGCTGGATTCTTTAGAGTAGAAAACTTAGACCCAACTATAAATTCTGGCTCTGTTAAATCAGAATTCTCTGGTTCAGTTCATATTAGTGAATTTATCACCGCATCTCTTTATATTGGAGATGGTGGTGGATTATATAACATTCCATTAGAAGCACTTGAGGATTTACAATTAAGTAGAATCAACTCTGGTTCAGTAACCGCATCTGTATCTCCTAATAAGGGATTTGTTGTAAACTCATCAATTAGTGGTACATTATTCGTTGGTGATGGTGGTGGATTATTTAACATCCCCGCTGATGCACTGCAAGATTTAAACATTACTCAAATTACTTCTGCATCTGTAACCGCCTCTGTTGATGGTGATGCTGGATTTATAGTAACATCAGTTGCTAGTGGTTCAACTTTCTTCGGTAATGTAACTATTCCATCTGGAAGTGGATACTTTAGTGGTAGTGGTGAGGGATTATTTAATATTCCTGCGGATTCGATTGTAGGACTAGACCAAAGTAGAATTCTTAGTGGTTCGGTAACTGCATCTACAACTCCAGATTATGGATTTGTAGTAACTTCTGTTGAGAGTGGTTCAACCTTCTATGGTGATGTATTCATTGATGGAAATTTATCAGCATCAATTATAACTGCAACTACCGAAGTATTTACACCGAGAATCACTTCATCATTTGTAGGACCTTATCAGGGTGAAAATACTGGTATTGATGTACCTGAAGATTTAGATATCTTAGTATTTGATGCCGATGCAAACAAATTTAGACCTGTAACACAATTTGGTGATACGGCAACATTCCCATTTGAAAATGTAACTCAGGTAACTTTCCAACACAACTTCGGAATTGATTACCCTGTTGTTCAGATTTACGAAACTGGTTCAAATGGAATGATTATCCCACAAGCTATCGAATCAATCGATAGTTCATCCGTTAGAGTTATCTTTAGTGGATTGACAAGTGGACAAGCAGTAATTGGTACTGGTGGTAGATTAGCAGGATTTGTTAAAGGTGATGATGTAATTGGTTTAGTACTTTCATCATCTTACTCAATATTTGCTCAAAACGCTGCAACCGCATCAAACTTATTAGGATTTGATTCTGGTACACTTGCCCAAATTGCTAACTTAGATAACTTTGTTAGAAATGACCAAACTGCATCAATGACAGTACTTTCGGCATCTTACGCTGAAACCGCATCTTTTGCAATCAACGCATCTTATTTAGATATAACAAACTTCTTATCTTCATCGCAGACATCTTCGATGACGGTATTATCCGCATCATACGCACTTTCAGCATCCTACGCTATAAACGCTGTATCTGCTGAAGATTATGTGAAGAACTCACAAACATCCTCGATGACTGTACTTTCAGCATCGTACTCACTTACAGCTTCATACGCTGAAAATGCTGGTGGTGGGGGAAGTGGAACTGGTTTCCCATTCTCTGGTTCAGCAGAATTGACTGGTTCATTGTTGGTAACTGGTAGTGTATTCTTTGATGGATTACCAACTGGTACATCTGATACTGTATTGGTATTAGACCCAATCACAAACGAAGTTCAAACAAAGAGTGTTGTAGCTCTTAGTGGAACATCTGGAACTTCGGGTACCGCTGGTTCATCTGGTAGTAGTGGTTCAAGCGGAACCTCGGGTACTGCTGGTTCATCGGGTACTTCGGGTACAAGCGGAACTTCTGGTACATCCGGTACATCTGGTTCATCTGGTACTTCTGGTACTGATGGAACTGCTGGTACTTCTGGAACAAGCGGTTCTTCTGGTACGGCGGGAACCTCAGGTACTTCAGGTACATCTGGTACAAGTGGAACATCTGGTACTTCGGGTACATCTGGAACATCTGGAACAAGCGGTAGTAGTGGTTCATCTGGTACAACTGGTTCATCGGGTTCTTCTGGAACATCAGGTACTTCTGGTTCATCGGGTTCATCTGGTTCGAGTGGAAGTAGTGGTAGTAGTGGAACATCTGGTACAACAGGTTCGTCTGGTTCGGCCGGTACAAGTGGAAGTAGTGGAAGTAGTGGTACATCTGGTACTGATGGTTCTGCTGGCTCATCAGGTTCATCTGGTTCAAGCGGTAGTAGCGGTTCTTCGGGTTCAGCTGGTACTTCTGGTTCAGCTGGTAGTAGCGGTTCTTCGGGTTCAGCTGGGACTAGTGGAAGTAGTGGTTCAGCTGGTACATCTGGTTCATCTGGTAGTAGTGGAAGTAGTGGAACATCCGGTTCATCTGGTTCATCTGGCACATCTGGTTCAGCTGGTAGTAGTGGTTCTTCTGGTTCAGCGGGAACTGCTGGTTCGAGTGGTTCTTCTGGTAGTACCGGTTCGGCTGGTACTTCTGGCTCTTCTGGGACAACTGGTTCATCTGGTAGTAGTGGAAGTAGTGGTAGTAGTGGTACTTCGGGTTCTTCAGGTTCAAGCGGTACAAGTGGTACTTCTGGAACAAGTGGTGTAGATGGTTCATCAGGTTCGGCTGGTACTTCTGGTTCATCTGGTAGTAGTGGTTCATCAGGTTCATCTGGTACTGCTGGTACATCAGGTGCAGGTGGTTCATCTGGTACAAGTGGTACTTCTGGGACAAGCGGTACGAGTGGTATAGATGGGACAAGTGGTACTTCGGGTACATCTGGTACAAGCGGTAGAGATGGGACATCTGGAACAAGTGGTTCTTCTGGTACTTCTGGTACTTCTGGTACTGATGGTTCAGCTGGAACTTCTGGGACAAGTGGAACTTCTGGGACAAGTGGTAGTGGAGGAACATCTGGTACTTCTGGAACAAGTGGTTCTTCTGGTACATCTGGTACAAGTGGTACTGATGGTTCAGCAGGAACGAGCGGTACTTCTGGTACTTCTGGTACATCGGGTACAAATGGTACTTCTGGCTCATCTGGTACTTCTGGAACAAGCGGTACATCTGGTACTTCTGGAACAAGCGGAACTTCTGGAACAAGTGGTGTAGATGGAACATCAGGTTCATCTGGAACAACAGGTTCTTCTGGAACTTCTGGTACTAGCGGTACTGATGGTTCATTTGGTACAAGTGGTACTGATGGTTCTGCTGGTACTTCTGGTACATCTGGAAGTAGTGGCTCTGCTGGTACATCTGGAAGTAGTGGTACGGCTGGTACAAGTGGTACATCTGCTGTTGGTTCATCAGGTACATCGGGTACAAGTGGTACATCAGGTACTTCTGGTACATCTGGAAGTAGTGGTACGGCTGGTACAAGTGGTACATCAGCTATTGGTTCTTCTGGAACAAGTGGAACTTCTGGAACAAGCGGTACATCAGGTTCAAGTGGATTTAGTGGTACAAATGGTACTTCAGGAACATCTGGAGTTTCTGGTACTTCGGGAACATCTGGTTCTTCTGGTTCATCTGGAACTTCTGGTACAACTGGTACTTCTGGAACAAGTGGAACTTCTGGTGTAGATGGTACTTTCTTTGGAAGTTCAGGTACTTCTGGTTCTTCTGGTGTTGATGGTGCAGCTGGTTCTTCTGGCTCATCTGGCACATCTGGAGTTGATGGCACAAGTGGTACTTCTGGGACAAGCGGTATAGATGGTACTTTCTTTGGAAGTAGTGGTACAACTGGTACGGCTGGTACTGGTGGTACGAGTGGTACATCTGGTTCAAGTGGTAAAGATGGTTCAGCTGGTACATCTGGTACAAGCGGTACGAGTGGTGTAACTGGTTCTTCTGGTTCAGCTGGTACTTCTGGTACGAGTGGTGTGGATGGTACTTTCTTTGGCTCTTCAGGTACAAGTGGTGTAGATGGAACATCTGGTACAACTGGTACTTCTGGTTTGAGTGGTTCTTCTGGTACATCTGGTACAAGTGGAGTTGATGGAACATTCTTTGGAAGTAGTGGTACTTCTGGTATAGATGGTACATCTGGTACTTCTGGTGCTGGTACGAGCGGAACTGGTGGTACTTCTGGTACAAGTGGAACATCTGGTACATCTGGAACAAGCGGTGTTGATGGTACTTTCTTTGGTTCATCGGGTACTTCTGGAACATCAGGTACTTCTGGTGCTGGTACTTCTGGTACTTCTGGTATTAGTGGTACGGCTGGTACAAGTGGAGTTGATGGAACATTCTTCGGTTCTTCTGGAACAAGCGGAACATCAGGAACAACTGGTACATCCGGTAGAGATGGTACTTCTGGTGTAAGTGGTACTGCTGGTACTTCTGGAACTTCTGGTGTAGATGGTACTTTCTTCGGAAGTAGTGGTACTGCTGGTACTTCTGGAACAAGCGGAACATCAGGAACAAGTGGTGTGAGTGGTACAAATGGTACTCATGGTACTTCTGGTACATCTGGTGTAGATGGAACATTCTTTGGAAGTAGTGGTACTGCTGGAACATCTGGAACATCTGGTACTTCTGGAACAAGTGGAGTTAGCGGTACAAACGGTACATCTGGTACTTCTGGTGTAGATGGTACTTTCTTCGGTTCATCAGGTACTTCGGGTTCTTCTGGTACAACAGGTACTTCCGGTCAAAGTGGTACTTCTGGTGTAAGTGGTACTTCTGGTACATCAGGTTTAGATGGTACTTTCTTTGGTTCATCTGGTTCATCCGGTACATCCGGCACAACGGGTACTTCTGGAACTAGCGGTAGAGATGGTTCAAGCGGAACTTCTGGTACTTCAGGTACATCAGGTTTAGATGGAACATTCTTTGGTTCATCTGGTACATCGGGTGTAAGTGGTACTTCTGGTGTAAGTGGAACATCTGGTGTGAGTGGTTCTTATGGTACTTCGGGAACAAGTGGTACATCTGGTTTAGATGGTACTTTCTTTGGTTCATCGGGTACTTCTGGAACATCTGGTGTGAGTGGTACATCTGGTTCTTCTGGTAGTAATGGTTCAGCTGGTTCATCTGGTGTAAGTGGTACATCTGGTAGTTCTGGTGTTGATGGATTGTTGGAATTAACAAATGATGCGGCTGATAGAGTTATCACCGCAGATGGTGATGGAACCGCAACCGCTGAAACTAACTTAACATTCGATGGTAACTTATTAGATGTAACTGGTGATTTGGATGTAAGTGATGCTACATTCTCTACAAGATTCCATGAAAATTATAACAATATTGGAAACGCAACTGGTACTGTTACTATTAACTTAACAACCGCTAACAACTTTAGAATTAATAGAACAGGTAATATTACAATCAGTATCACAAACGCACCAACGGGCCCTCGTTCTATGGGATTCACAATGGTGTTAGAAGATGGTGGTAGTGGTGCAACTGTAAGTTGGCCAGCTAGTATCCAATGGGCTAACGGAGCAGCTCCAACATTGACTACATCTGGTAAAGATATTTTGGTATTCTATACTTATGATGGAGGAACAACATATTACGGATTCCTAAGTGCTAACAATGTAAGTTAATGAGTTATGAATTATGAGTATAGCAAGAAGATTATTATCAATAGAAGCAGGACAAGTGAGACCTTTTAAATTTACCATACAAACTACGGCATCTAATACTCAGTATGAGTTACCTATTAATATAACAAGTGCGCCGAATCCAAACATAACTGTGGATTGGGGTGATAGTAGTGGTACGGCTACAATTACCGCAAAAAATTCGGTAAGTAGATTTCACACTTATTCATCTGCTGGTACTTATCAAATTATAATAAATGGATATTGTCCAGCTTTTAATGTTAACAACTCATCGTATAGAACACTATATCGCTCAGTTGATGATTGGGGACAAGTTGATTTTTCTCAGATTGATTTCTATGGATGTACAAATTTAACATCACTTCCTGTTGATGGTAGTAACAACGCTATTTTACATGAAGGGTTGAATACCGTAGTTAATTTTGACTCTACCTTTAGACAGACTGGGATAACTTCAATTCCAACTGGTTTGTTTAATTATGCTTCAAACGCTAAAACATTCATTAACACATTCGTATTCTGTCAAGGTATAACTTCAATCCCATCTGGATTGTTTAATAATAACATATTAGTAACTGCATTTTCTGGTACATTCAACGCATGTTTGAATTTAACTTCAATTCCATCTGGATTATTTGATAATAACACATTAGTTACAAACTTTGAATCCGTATTCAGAAACTGCCGTAAATTAGCTGGGATTCCATCTCAATTATTTACAAATAACCAATCGGTTACAACATTTGCTAACGCATTCAATATGGCAACAACTTCAAATCTATTAACAGGAAATACTCCAGCGGATGCAAATGGTGATGAAATTTGGGAAAGAACTCCCACTCCAACTGGTACTGATTGTTTCGCATTTTGTACAGGTTTAACTAATTTTGCTTCAATTCCACCAACATTTACTTAAAAGATTATGTATTTAAAAGTTTCAGGTTCAAATATCACATATCCATATTCAGTTCAAGATTTAAAGCTTGAAAATAAGAATATTAGTTTCCCAACTTCCATTCCGGATTCGTTGTTGGAAACCTTTGGTATATATAAAGTAGAATTACGAGATAGTGGATATGATGATGATTATACTAAAGATGTAGTAGAAATAACTCCAATATTATCTGGTTCGGTATATGTACAAACATATCAAATATCTGATGCTGATGAAACTACAATCAACATAAGAAAAGAACAAAAGTGGGAAGAAATCAGAGAACAACGAAATCAACTTTTATCTGAGTGTGATTGGACTCAATTCCAAGATTCTCCAGTCACTGGTTCGAAATTAACCGAATGGCAAACTTATAGACAGGAGTTAAGAAATATTACAACTCAAGAAAATCCATACAACATTATTTGGCCAACTAAACCTTCATAAGGTAAAAGATAATTATTTGATATTTATATCAGAACAAAAGGTATTAGTTAACAAATGAGAATAGACCAACCCAGTTTTTCAGGTTCCATTACACAAGCTCCATCGGCTTATGCTGATTTGAGTGGTTCATTTACTGGTTCATTTACTGGTTCTCTTAGTGGTTCATTTATTGGTGATATTACTGTTGTACAAGCCGAATTTTCTGATTTAGTGGTAAAACAAACACTTACCGCTGGTACTGAAAATTTTGATGGTGGTGTAAATATCGTTAATAGTGGTTCAATTGAAGTAAGTGGTTCGGTAAATGTAACATCTGGAAATGGATTTACTGTTGATGGGGTAGATGTGTTGGATTCGGCGTTGGCTTACTCAATAGCATTAGGATAAGAATATGGCGAATGTATTTAAAAATAGTATAAAAGGACCTGCTAGTACTGGTGGATTAAGTGTTTACACAACCCCAGCCGCTACATCAACAACTGTGATTGGTGTAAATGTAGCAAATATTGTATCTCAAAATATTTATGTAGATGTAGAGATAACTGATAGTTCTGCTGGAGTTACTAAATATTTAGTAAAAGGGGCTGTAATCCCACAAGGTTCATCCGCTGTTTTGGTGGGTGGTGAACAAAAGGTTGTATTAGAAGCTAGTGATTCAATAACAGTAACATCGAATGTGGTAAACTCCGCAGATGTTATTGTTTCAGTATTAGAGATATCATAATTATAGGTTAATGGAATACGGAGGAAAGAACCCAAACGGAATTAATCAGGTAAGTCAAAGTTTACTTTCGATTGATGTACAAGGAGTAGAACAACTTACTGTATCAACCTCTTCGGTTGATATTAATACGTCTTTAGATGTTCAAAATAATATTTCAGCAACATCATTTACTGGTTCAACTTTTAGTGGTTCTTACATCGGTGATGGTGCCGAATTATTTAATATTCCACCTGAAGCATTAACTCCTGATGCTCAAAACAAAATATTTGATGGTGCAGCAACTGCATCTATTTCCGAAACCAATGGTTTCGTTGTAAATGTATCTGCATCTTTTACTGGTGATATTTTAGCAACTGGTGAAATCTCTGGTGCATTTATTAGTGGTGATGGTAGGGGGTTATTTAATGTACCCGCTGATGCATTGGGTGATTTGGATAGAATCAAATCCGGTTCAGCTCAAGCTTTAATTTCTCCTGATAACGGATTGGTTGTTGATGCAACTACAACAATAAATGGTGATTTAACTGTAACTGGTTCAACAACGATAGATGTAGATACATCAATAGGTGGTAATTTATCAGTAGCAGGTAGAATTACCTCACAAGAATTATTAACAACATTTATTTCATCATCAGTAATCTATGCATCTGGTTCGAATGTATTTGGTGATGAATCTTCAGATACACATCAATTTACAGGTTCGGTATTAATTAGAGATTCGGTTGTAATCCCAGTATTTAGTTCAGCTCCTACTGGTGGACAAATTGGACAATTATATTATAACGATTCTGATACAAACATATATCGATACACTTCAACGGGATGGGAACCTGCGGCCGGTACATCGGGTACTGCTGGTTCATCCGGTACTTCTGGTTCTTCTGGAACAAGTGGTTCTTCTGGGACAAGTGGTAGTAGTGGTTCTTCTGGGACAAGTGGTGTAGATGGTACTTCTGGTTCATCTGGTTCATCCGGTTCATCTGGTACTTCAGGTACCGATGGTTCTGCTGGTTCAAGTGGAAGTAGTGGAACAAGTGGAAGTAGTGGAACAAGCGGTAGTTCTGGAACCGATGGTTCTGCTGGTTCATCTGGTACTTCTGGTTCATCTGGTGTAAGTGGTACTGATGGTACTTCTGGTACTGATGGTTCAGCTGGGACTAGTGGAACTTCTGGCTCATCTGGGTCTAGTGGAACTTCTGGCTCAAGTGGTGTGGATGGTTCTGATGGAAGTAGTGGGACAAGTGGTTCTTCAGGAACCGATGGTTCTGCTGGTTCATCTGGTACTTCTGGTTCATCTGGTGTAGATGGTGCAGATGGTTCATCTGGTTCAAGTGGAAGTAGTGGAACTTCGGGTTCCTCTGGTACTTCTGGTTCATCTGGTACATCAGGTAGTTCTGGTTCATCTGGAACATCTGCGACAAGTGGTTCGTCTGGTGTAGATGGTGTAGATGGGGCCGATGGCTCAAGTGGTTCATCTGGTACTGCTGGTTCTTCTGGAACTTCAGGGTCATCTGGTACTTCTGGTTCTTCTGGTTCAAGTGGTAGAGATGGTGCTAGTGGTGAGGGTGGTACGCCTGGTACTTCTGGTTCTTCTGGTTCAAGCGGTACTTCAGGTACATCTGGTAGTAGTGGAACATCTGGTTCAAGCGGAACATCTGGTAGCAGTGGTAGTAGTGGTGTGAGTGGTAACGCTGGTTCTTCGGGTTCTTCTGGAACTTCTGGTTCTTCGGGAACTTCTGGTTCATCTGGAACTAGCGGTTCATCTGGAACTTCTGGTTCTTCAGGTACATCAGGTTCATCAGGAACTTCTGGTGTAGATGGTAATGCTGGTTCTTCTGGTTCTGCTGGTTCTTCGGGAACATCTGGTTCTTCTGGTACAAGTGGAAGTAGTGGAACATCTGGTTCTTCTGGTACAAGTGGAAGTTCTGGTACTTCTGGTTCTTCTGGAACAAGTGGAAGTTCTGGTACTTCTGGGGCAGCTGGTTCATCTGGTACATCGGGTTCCTCTGGTACTTCTGGTAGTAGTGGAACATCTGGTTCTTCTGGAACAAGTGGAAGTAGTGGAACATCTGGTTCTTCTGGAACAAGTGGAAGTAGTGGAACAAGTGGAAGTAGTGGAACATCGGGTTCATCTGGTACATCGGGTTCATCTGGTACATCAGGTTCATCTGGTTTATTAGCACTAACTGGTACAACAAATAATGGTGTAATTACCCTTAATGGAACTGCACCAAACGCAACTGTTGAAAGTAATCTTACTTTTGATGGAACAACATTAACTGTAACTGGTAACTTACAAGTAACAGGAACAACAACATACATCAATACTACAACTCTTAATATTGGTGATAATATTATTACTCTTAACGCTGATATAGGAGCTTCAACTGCACCATCTGAAAATGCTGGTATTGAGGTTAAAAGAGGTAACCAAGCAACTCGTCAATTCTATTGGAATGAGGGAACGGATAGATGGTATGCTGATACTAACTTCCAAGTAGCTGGTAGAATTTACGCAAATGATATAGATACTGGGCAAGGCGCTACTGAGGTTTACCTAATGAACCAAAACATCAGAACATCGGATACTCCAACATTTAGTGGTGTTTATCTTACGAATGTGGGTATCAATGATAGTGGGTTTGATGTTTACATTAACTTTAGTGATGCAAACCCAACATTTAGAGGACAAGGACATGGAGGTGAGTTCAGATTCTATGGTGATAAAGATGTAAACGCTTCAATACTTTATTTAGGTTCTATTGATGCAGCCAAAATAGTTGATGCAGGTGTTGCAATGTACGCACCAATTTACTATGATAGCGATAACGATTCATACTACCTAAATCCTGCTAGTACATCAAACTTATATGGTTTAACTGTAAACCAAACAATTAGTGGTAATATATCAGATGCGGAACGATTGGTTAGAGAAGATAACCGAACAATTTCTCCATCAGAACTTACTGCTGGTAGAATGAAATTCGGTTTCACTTCTTGGACAAACAATAATAATTCTCCTTACGCTGATTTCTTACATCTTCGTTCTTACACCGATTCATCTGGTGGTTCGGATAACTTAGTGATGTTTAAGAAGAGTGGTATTGGAATGAGAATTTGGCAACAAACCTATGGTTCATCAACGGCGTATTCCACATATGCGGATGTATTGGATTCTACAAATAATCCATATGCATACAATATGAACCAATATGTTCGTACAACCGATTCACCCCAATTTGCTAGAGTTTATATTGATAATACATCAAACTACATAGATACTGTTTCTAACTACTTATCATTCACATCTGCTGGTAACGAAATGACATTTGGTGGTTCAACCTCAATGTATATTAACTATCGTGCAGCAAATGGTGGAACTCCAACTTCTTGGATTTGGAATGCTGGTTCATCATCTACATTTGCAACACATTATATGGGTGATGTATATGGTGATAGATTCTACGAAAGAACAAATACTGCATATTACTTAGACCCTGCATCCACTTCGATATTAAACCAAGTTTATGTTGATGAATACATACGGCATAATGGTGATACGAACACTTATATTAGATTCATAGGTGCGGATGACCTTCAGATAGTTGCTGGTGGTAGACAGATGATGAGAATGGATGAAGGTGGAGACCCAGATGTACTTCAATTGGGTGATTCGGCAACCTACACCAGAAACGAAGGACATTTAATTGTTGGGCAAACGGCTATATCATATACATCAAATGATAACACTCCTTTAGTTGGTTCAATTACAAACAACAGAGTACACATCAATGGTTCAATTCAATTAACCAATAATGATGATGCTCTTGTAATTGGTAGAAGTGCAGCATCATTCTTCAAAGATGAAGAAATTGGATTTGGTTGGGGTGGTGGTTGGTATATGCTTGATGGTACATACCTAAGAGTTAGAAATAACAAATCACTTTACTCAACTGGTGATTTCTACTACAATAGATTCTACTCATTTGATGATTCTGCATATTTCGCAGAACCAAACTCATCTTCTGTATTCAGAGATTTAGAATTAAGAACCTATGGTTTAAGATTAAGGAGAAATTACTCACACAACGCTATTTGGTTCAATGGTGGAACGGATGATAATCATGTTCTTTGGAATCATTATTATGGCGGGCCTACTTCAAGAGGTGCTGCTGGTAGTGGTGGTTTTGATGGTATGTATTGGAATACACTACAAGGTTTACACATTAGAGGTGGTTCTGGTGGGGCATATAACATTGCCAAATTCCATAATACATCATCATCTACATCTAACGCTCACTATGTACAACTTTACGCAGATAATGTAGAGGAATTAGGAACGAGAGGTGGTTATGGTTACGCACCATCATCAATGCGTTCACCTCTCTTCTATGATTATGATAACACCGCATATTATACTAATCCTGCTTCTACATCTAGGATGTATAGAATCAATGTAGATGAATATTTATATGCAACCAATGGAAATGGTAGAATTTACTTAGGTGGTAATTTACATATTGATTCATTTAATGGAAATGATGTATTCATAAATTACTACAATAATGCAAGATTTAGAGTTTACAATTCTTCATCTGCCGAACGATTTAGAGTAGATACCAATGGTATCGTATATGCATTCGCTGAACTTCGTACACCAATTATGTACGATAACAATGATACAACTTATCGTTTTGATGGCCATTCAACTTCCGTATTAAACTACACAAGGTTAAGAAATGCATACGATTGGGAAGAACGAAGATTTACAAATCCACAAGGTGGTACATACACAACAACTACATCATCAGTAACTGGGGCAATTAGAATCTTCCTTCCTGCAAATAGAAGAAGGTCTAATACTATGTTGAGAATGACCGTTAAGGTGTACGAATACAACACCGGTAATTCTCACACATTCAATGTTGGTGGATATAACTATGGTACTGGTCAATGGTACAATGTATTCGCAACTCAGTTAACCGATAGTGGTAAGGGTGCATTGAATGTTAGATTTGGTGATGATGGTAGTAGACAATGGATTACGATTGGTGAAGGTGGTACTGGTTGGTCTTATCCACAAGTTCATATTACGGATGTCCAAGTTGGATATAGTGGATTCTCTACAAATTGGGGGCAAGATTGGGTAGTAGATTTTGGTAGCGTTCCAGCTGGTCAAAATCAATCAAGAACAGCATCGTTAGTTCTTACTTCAAACAACGCAAGTAGTAACACTGCGGATGTTTATGGCGGAAACGCTTATTTCTCTCGTTACTACGATAGAGATAACACATCATTCTACGCTGACCCTGCTTCAACTTCTCAAATGAACTACATCGATGCACATCGATTTAGAGATAGAGATAATACTGCATATTATTTAGAACCTGCTGCTGGTGGTTTACTTTATGGTAATGCTGGTTC
>Ga0255769_10002680_pt1 | contig 18796 bp, 15 predicted proteins | sample 041ome_9_FD_179637 | JGI IMG/M metagenome (GOLD analysis project Ga0255769, IMG submission 179637) | Coastal salt marsh microbial communities from the Groves Creek Marsh, Skidaway Island, Georgia - 041413US metaG (version 2) | ecosystem: Environmental > Aquatic > Marine > Intertidal zone > Salt... | reverse complement strand
GCCGCGAGCGAAGCAATCGGCTGAGGGTCTGAAATCGCGCAAGCGAACAGACCCTAGATCTAAGCTCATAGAAACTATTGCCCCTGTGGTCTGGTCTGGTCTGGTCTGGTCTGGTCTGGTCTGGTCTGGTCTGGTCTGGTCTGGTCTGGTCAGTATTGCACCACTCTTGAATCCGATGAAACTCGAGAATAAAAAAGGCCAGTCGTCGCAAGACAACCGGCCAGTAACAAGGAAGCGCCCAATACCGCCGCACCCAATACTTTAAAACGTTTCATGAAACCTCCATCTTAGTTCGAGTAGTCCGCACAAGATGGATTCTTAAGATTAAATTTGGATGGCAAACATTTGACGCTTTGCTGACATTTTTGTGACGGTAATTGTCACAAAAATCATCACAAGCTTTTGCTTCAAGCCACGCAGAGGCGTATTCTTTCGCGTGTTTGAACGCAAACGGAGACCACCATGCGAACGAAAACTCTTGCGGCTCTCGCCCTATCGAGCGCCATATTGACTGGGTGCAGTAAAGCACCCGATCCTGCAACGGACGCCACCCCCATGACAGATAACCCTTTGCTCTCTGAGAGTGAACTCTACCTGCAGTACCCACCATTCGATTTGATTAAAGATGAGCACTATAAGCCCGCTCTAGAGCAGGGTATGCAGGAGCACATTGCCGAAATCGACTCCATCGTGAGCAACCCAGAAGAACCTACCTTCGAGAATACGATTCTGGCGCTTGAGAACGCAGGCGGCACCTTAGCAAGAGCGTCTCGCGTATTTTACAGCCTGGCCTCGGCGCACACTAACGACACGATTGAGGCCGTGCGTGCAGAGCTCGCACCCGAGTTGTCTGCACACAGCGATGCCATTCTGCTGAACGACGCCCTTTTCGCGCGAGTCAAAGCCGTTTATGACGCCCGCGATTCGCTCGGGCTCGACTCAGAGTCTTTGCGTCTGGTCGAGGAAAACTACAAACAGTTCGTATTGTCTGGAGCGACGCTAAGTTCCGATCAAAAAACGCGCATGAAAGAAATCAATGCGCGACTGGCGGTTTTAGGAACGCAGTTCAGCCAAAATGTGCGCAATGAAGTGAATGCGAAAGCCATTGTCGTTGACAGTGCAGAAGAACTCGACGGCTTGAGCACAAACCAAATTGCTGCGGCCAAAAAAGCCGCCGAGGCGCGAGACATGCCCGACAAGTGGGTTCTTCCGCTACTGAATACCAGCGGTCAGCCTCCACTTGCCAGCCTAACCAACCGCGCTTTGCGTCAGCGTATTCACGAAACCTCGCTGGGTCGCGGATCCGATGGCGGTGAGTATGACAACACAGCTATCATTTCAGAGGTCATGAAACTGCGAGCCGAGGCCGCACAACTCATGGGCTTTGCCAACCACGCTGATTACCAACTGCAAACACAGACCGCCGGTTCCGTAGCTGCTGTGAATGAACGTCTTGCTGGTTTGGCGCCGCCCGCTGTCGCTAACGCACGCCGTGAAGCGGCCGACTTACAGGCAATGATTGATGCCGAGGGCGGTGATTTTGAGTTGGCTTCGTGGGATTGGGATTTCTACACTGAGAAGGTCAGCGCAGCTAAGTACAACTTTGATGGCGCACAACTGAAACCCTACTTTGAAGTTAATAACGTACTAGAGAAAGGCGTGTTTTACGCCGCTGAGCAAGTCTTTGGCATTACGTTTAAACGCCGCACCGATTTACCCGTGTATCAAGAGGACGTTCAAGTTTGGGAGGTCTTTAACGAAGATGGCTCAACGCTGGCACTCTTTATCCAAGATTTTTACGCGCGCGAATCGAAACGAGGTGGTGCTTGGATGAACGCCTACGTGCCGCAGTCTCACGCCGACGGCACCAAACCCGTTGTGGCTAACCATCTCAACATTCCTAAACCCGCCGACGGCGAGCCAACTCTGCTAACTTGGGATGAAGTCACGACTATGTTCCACGAGTTCGGCCACGCTTTGCACGGTATGTTTTCGAACGTGCAGTATCGCTCTTTGGCAGGCACCTCTGTACCCCGCGACTTCGTAGAATACCCCTCAATGGTGAACGAAATGTGGGCGGTATGGCCAGAAGTATTAAAGAACTACGCTGTGCACTATGAGACGGGTGAACCCATGGATCCAGCGTTGCTCGATAAACTGCTGAGTTCAAGTCAGTTCAACCAAGGCTTTTCTACAACAGAGTATCTGGCTGCGTCGCTGCTAGACCAGGCTTGGCATCAGCTGTCACCCGAAGAGGTTCCGCCAGCCGATCAGGTCATGGCGTTCGAGGCACAAGCATTAACCAAGGCCGGTGTTGACTTCGCGCCAGTGCCGCCGCGTTATCGCACGCCCTACTTCTCGCACATTTTGGGTGGCTATTCAGCTGGCTACTACTCGTACATCTGGAGTGAAGTACTGGATGCCGATACGGTCGAATGGTTTAAAGAAAACGGCGGCATGCTGCGTGAGAACGGTGACCACTTCCGCAACACCTTGCTGTCGCGCGGTGGGTCGGCCGAAGCGATGAGCCTGTTCGAGAACTTCCGTGGTCGCAAACCCGACATTACGCCGCTGCTCAAGCGTCGCGGTCTGCTGACCGAAGCACCGTAACGCTGGAGTTGGGGTCGCAGTTCTACTCCGACCCCTTCGTACTTTGGGACATCGCCCCACTGCGATACCGGCTCCTCCCTACATCGGCGCGCTGGACCGACGGACCGGGGTGCCGGACCATGGGGTCGGAGTACAACTCCGACCCCGCCTACACGGCAAAAGCCTAAAACAAAACGTGCTAGAGCTACTTCGCAGAGAAGAAACGGCCCTGAATGTAAGCACCCACAAACATACCACCCAAGGCATAGAGTACAGGCCAGTTGCCCGCACCAACACTCGCAATCGCAGGCCCAGGACACACGCCCGACAGGCCCCAACCCACACCAAAGATCAACGCACCTAGCAATGTGCGCGAACGCTCATTGGCAGGACGAGTGCTAAATTTAGTGGCAAATAGAGGTGCTTTGGCGATACGAGGCACTAACTGATACACCACAAAGGTCAGCGTTGTCGCACCACCCAATACCAGCAGTAAACCGAAGTCATTAAAGTTTAGGAAGCTCAACACGACTTCAGGCTGGACCATCGTAGCGTAGGTCAGGCCAAGCCCAAACAGCATCCCCGAGATTAATACTTGCAGCAGAGCAATCGGTTTCATGCGACACCTCCAAATGCGGTAACGAGGTGAGCCACAACAATCGCTGTACTCAAAAACACCAGTACCGCCAATATGGAATCCAAATCAAGCAGAGCCATGCCACAAATACCGTGACCCGAAGTACAGCCGCTGCTTAACCGCACGCCGAAACCCGTGATCAAACCGCCAATGGCGAGTTGCCAGGGCGAGACTTCGGTGACGTTCATCTCCAAGCCAAGCATGCGAACGCCGATCAGTGCACCCAACGCCAAGCCCAAGGCATAAACGTTGCGCCACGTACGAGACGACACGTTGCTGCTGGTGTTGAATCGCTCATCTTTGGTCACGTACGTCCAAACCGTCGTGAGGAACGAACTCGCGCCGCCCATTAAGCCGGTGCTAACAAACAGCCAGCTTACGCCCGCACCAATCAGTAAACCGCCGATGAGGTAGTGCGCCATCCCCATGGGGAAAATCGATGACCAGTCCATAAGATACCCTCCGTAAGAAAGAGCGCAAGTGTACACAAATCTCGTTGATTTCGCAGAGAATTTACACGATCACTGACGACTGAGAGATAAAGCAGTTTGACCTTATCGCCGGAGGAAAAGACGTTGGCGGTCAGCCCTTAGCCACTGGAGACGGGCCTGGCATAGCCTCGTCCATCCCAAACCTGAAGCCTTGCCACAAGCCAACACCTATGTGCCCTATCATATGAGCGCTTTTACCCTTGCTTCAAGCAAGCTACACTCACGCTAGACACAGCTCTGGATAATCGTCATGCAAAAGGTAATCGAAATACGCTCATTCATTCTGGCGCTCGCTGCCGTCAGCGTCGCTTTCACTTACCTGATGCTACCTTTCCTCGCGGTAATCCTATGGGCTTGTATCATCGCACTGGTCTTTTACCCCCTGCACGCAAAAATATTGTCCCGCGTATCAGAACGCGAAAATCTCGCGGCCCTCATTACGCTACTCTTGTGCATTGTTATTGCCATCACGCCAGCGTTATTTTTGTTCTCTTCTTTTATAAAACAGGGTACCGCGGTTTACCAACAGCTCGAATCAGGGCAAATCAAACCCAGTCTGTGGCTTGAGCAGATTCGCACCGCCTTTCCTCAGATCGATCAATTGCTGCAGATCATTGGCCTCGATATCAGCACGCTCAAGCAAAAACTGGGCGCGCTGTCGGTGGAGGCAGGTAAAGTCATGGCCGGTAACGCCTTATCGATCGGTCAAAACACATTAGCGTGGCTCGCAAGCTTGGGCCTCATGCTCTATCTGACCTTTTTTATGCTACGCGATGGCGCCAAGCTGATCCCAGTCCTAATCCGAGCGCTTCCTCTTGGAGATGAGCGCGAACGCCTGCTCATGCAGAAGTTTGTGGAAGTGACGCGCGCCACCATAAAAGGAAGCTTGGTCGTTGCCATGGTGCAGGGCGCATTGGGCGGCTTCATTTTTTGGGCGCTCGACATACCCGGCCCGGTTTTGTGGGGCGTTGTTATGACGGTACTCTCGCTCATTCCGATCGTTGGCGCGAGTTTAATCTGGCTGCCCGTGGGCCTGTATCTTTTGGCTACGGGGGCGACCACAGACGGCATCATTTTGATCGCTTTTGGGGCGATCGTGATCGGCTTAGTGGATAACATTCTACGGCCGATTTTGGTCGGCCGAGATACCAAAATGCCGGATTACCTCATTCTGCTTTCGACCCTAGGGGGCTTTAGTGTATTCGGCATGACCGGCTTTGTGTTGGGCCCACTTATTGCGGCCCTGTTCCTTACGTTTTGGGAGATTTTTACACGGGAATTCAACGTGCTTAACTCAGACAATCAGCCAAACGGTTAAACTCGCACAATTTCAGCTTAGCCATTGTCTTTGTCTTTGCCGTTCCCGTTATCGTTATCGTTATCGTCGGCACTCTGCCCTTAATACGCCGAAGCCCTCATAAGAACAGCGCTAACTCGAACCCATCAACGCTTCTTCATCGCGGCCTGTAACAGCGCGCCCATGCTGCCTGCAGCCGGCGCTGCTTCACGTGCTGGGGATCGTTCTCCAACGTTGCGAGTATCGGCTTTGCGCGGAGCAGACGTTCGCTCTCTGCCTTTGGGTTCCCCTTCGCCTGGCTCATCCGACATGCGCATACTCAAACCCACTCGCTTGCGCTGCACGTCAACCTCCATGACCTTAACCTTAACGATCTGACCGGCTTTTACGACATCACGAGGATCTTTCACAAACTTCTCGGCTAAGGCAGAAATGTGCACCAGGCCGTCTTGGTGAACGCCAATATCAACAAAAGCACCAAAATGGGTAACGTTGGTTACCGTACCTTCTAGCACCATGCCCGGCTTCAAATCGCTCAGATTTTCAACGCCCTCTTTAAACTCAGCGGTTTTGAATTCCGGCCGCGGGTCACGCCCCGGCTTTTCGAGCTCTTTCAGAATATCCATAATCGTCGGCAAACCAAATTGCTCATTAACATAGCGTTTCGCGTCGATTTTTCTGATCGTTGCGGGCGAACCCACGAGATCCGCCACACTTAAACCGGAATCGGCTGCCATCGCCTCAACAACTGGATAAGCCTCTGGGTGAACCGCCGAAGCATCCAAGGGATTCACTCCACCTTGAATCCGCAAAAAGCCCGCTGCTTGCTCAAAGGTTTTATCACCCAATCGAGGCACTGATTTGAGACTTTTACGATCTCTGAACGCGCCATTTTGATCACGGAAAGCCACAATATTATCCGCAATACTCTGATTCAATCCCGAAACACGACGCAGCAAGGGGGCCGATGCGGTGTTGAGCTCAACACCCACATTATTCACACAGTCTTCGATTACCACATCCAAACTCTTGGCAAGTTGGAGTTGACTAACATCGTGTTGATACTGGCCCACACCGATCGACTTGGGATCGATTTTCACAAGCTCCGCCAAGGGGTCTTGCAGCCTGCGGCCGATAGAGACCGCGCCACGGATAGTCACATCCAAATCCGGCATTTCAGCGGAGGCCTCGGCAGAAGCGGAATATACAGAGGCTCCAGCCTCGTTGACCATGACCTTCTGCAGACCCAGCTTCGGGAATTGTTTAATTACATCGCCCGCCAGCTTATCGGTTTCGCGAGACGCGGTGCCATTGCCAATCGCGATTAATTTCACCTGATAGCGCTCGGCCCACAGGCCCAATTGAGCGATTGAGGCATCCCATTGGTGCTGCGGCGCATGCGGGTATATCGCACCGTGATCCAGCACCTTGCCTGTGCTGTCGATTACCGCCACCTTCACCCCTGTGCGCAAACCGGGGTCCAGCGCAATAGTTGCCTTCTGGCCAGCCGGTGCCGCTAGCAGTAAGTCCTTAAGATTGGCTGCAAATACGTCGATTGCCGCTTTTTCGGCACGCTCCTTCAGATCGGCAAGCAGCTCTGATTCAATATGAAACTGCAGTTTCACACGCCAGGTCCAGCGCACGGTTTCCTGCAACCAGGTATCCGCGGCACGCCCCTGATCTTGCAGACCAAAATGGTGTGCAATCATCGACTCACAGGGATGACGTTCGCCCTCTTCGACAGGAACGTCCACCTTCATGCTCAAAAGCCCTTCACGTCGACCGCGAAACATCGCCAAAGCGCGATGCGACGGCACTTTACTCCACGCTTCTGTATGCTCGAAGTAATCTCGAAACTTCTCGCCTTCTTTCTCTTTACCGCTCATAACCGTTGAGCTGAGCTGCCCGTTATCGCTCAAGTAGGCACGCATTTTAGCGAGCAGGTCAGCATTCTCCGCAAACCGCTCCATCAAAATGTACTTGGCACCATCGAGTACCGCTTTAATATCAGCGTAACCGGCATCCACATTGATATAAGACGGCGCTTCGATTTCCGGCGCTAGCGTGGGATCGGCGAAAAGCGCGTCCGCTAGAGGTTCAATACCAGCCTCTACAGCCATTTGCCCTTTGGTGCGCCGTTTGGGTTTGTACGGTAAATACAAATCCTCGAGGCGCGTTTTGGTCTCTGCTTCGAGAATATCGCTCTTAAGGCTTGGGGTGAGCTTACCCTGCTCCTCAATACTGTTGAGGATGACCTGCCTTCTGTCCTCCAGTTCACGCAGATACACCAAGCGTTCACTCAGTTGCCGAAGCTGAATATCGTCGAGTGAGCCCGTGACTTCTTTCCGATACCGCGCGATAAACGGGACAGTTGCGCCCTCGTCCAGTAGTGCCACAGTGGCAGTAACTTGTTTTTCGGCAACGCCCAATTCATCAGCAATACGCCGAGAGATCGATAACATAAATAAGAATTCCTAGAACTTCACGAGGAGCGGGAGTATCGCACAGGCGGCTTACACGTGCGATATTGACTTAGAGCGGACGCTTAGAGTAGCGCATGGTCGAACGAACCTGATTCAACCAGCTTACGACAGAGCAAACTCGCTAACCCGGATTCACCAAACTAACGAGCTCTCCAAGAGCTCGATATTCAAGCACGCGGGGGCTTTTCTTGCGCCACATAAGACCTACATCGCGCGAAATCGATTCTGCTGCAAAAGGCTTCAAGCTGACATCTACACCTGATAACAAGGAACAATTTACCGCCATTTGCGGCAACAGGGTAACGCCTATCCCGCTAGCTACCATTTGTACGATGGTATTCAAGCTCGTGGCTTGAAAAGGTAAGGACACGTCGTCCAAGGCGAGATTACAGGCCTCAAGCACGTGGTCCCGCAAACAGTGGCCATCCTCTAGCAGCAACAAATCTTGTCCCCTCAGATCATCAGGCAACAGACTTTCACGCTGATTCAAAGGGTGCTGGTCCGAGCAGGCAAACCAAAACCGATCCTCAAATAGTACGGCTGAATCAACATTCTCCGCCTCAAAAGGCAAGGCCAGCAACAGCAGATCGAGCTCACCTTTATGCAGAGCGTCGACCAAATGTCCGCTTAAGTCTTCACGAATGAGGAGCTGGAAATCAGGGTAGGTGTCTCGCACCTTTTTCATCAGGGGTGGCAATAAAAAAGGAGCTACGGTTGGGATCACGCCCAAACGCATTCGACCCGTAAACGGTTTCTGTGAGGCATCGCACACCGCCATCATATCCTCAATTTCTAATAGGGTTGAGCGTGCACGACGAACCACTTCCGTTCCAATATCAGTCAGCAGCACGGATCGGCTGGTGCGTTCAATCAAAACAACACCGAGCAGGTCTTCCAACTCTGAAATACCCGCACTCAAAGTGGACTGGGAAACAAAGCACGCTTTCGCCGCCTGACCAAAATGCCCTGCATCTGCCACGGCAAGTAAGTAACGCAACTGCTTTAGGGTGGGCTGTCTACTCATCGATTTTTCCGAAAGATATTTAATAATTTTTTCATTATACAGATCATCCTTTCGGCTTTACACTGCGTATTCCTACTCAGTGTAGGACTTATTCCGGTCGTGCACGACCAAACACTAGTGGTAAACAAGGAGTGAATACAATGTCATTGAAAGGTTCAAAAACCGAACAAAACCTGAAAGACGCATTTGCAGGTGAATCACAAGCAAACCGTCGCTACCTCTACTTCGCCTCAAAAGCCGACGTAGAAGGCTACAACGACGTAGCAGCTGTGTTCCGTTCAACTGCGGAAGGTGAAACAGGTCACGCTCACGGTCACTTGGAGTACCTCGAGTCAGTAGGCGATCCAGCGACAGGCTTGCCCATCGGCAGCACTGAGAACAACCTGAAAGCAGCTATCGCAGGCGAAACTCACGAGTACACTGATATGTACCCAGGCATGGCGAAAGACGCTCGCGACGAAGGTTTCGACGAAATCGCTGACTGGATGGAAACCCTGGCTAAAGCCGAGCGCAGCCACGCAAACCGTTTCCAGAAAGCATTGGATCAGCTCGACGGTTAATCCAATTCGGCCTGCGCTCGTCTATGAGCTTGGGCCACAACAAGGGCCTCATTTCGGTGGGGCCTTTTGTTAGCAAGACCGAGCCACACACAGTATCGCAAGCATAGTAGAGGGGAAGCATTGTGAGAGAAGGCAGCTTAGAAGCACCAACACGTCATCCTGTTGAATGGAAATCAGAGGAATTCTGGGACAAAGACTCTCTCGAGAAAGAGCTTGAACGTGTCTATGACATCTGCCATGGATGCCGCCGCTGCGTAAGCCTGTGCGACTCGTTCCCGACCCTGTTCGATTTAGTTGATGAATCCGACACCATGGAAGTCGATGGCGTTGCCAAAGAAGATTACATCAAGGTCGTTGACCAGTGCTATATGTGCGACCTGTGCTACATGACCAAGTGTCCCTACGTACCGCCACACGAATGGAACATAGATTTCCCGCACTTGATGCTTCGTGCCAAGGCACAAAAATTCAAAAACGAAGGCGCTCGCCTTCGCGACAAAGTGTTGACCAGCACCGACACAGTCTTCGGGATGACCTCCATTCCTGTAGTCGATGTCACCGTCAACGCTTTAAACAAAAACGAGACTTTCCGCAAAGTATTCGAGAAGGGCTTCGGCGTTCACAGAGAAGCGCCAGTACCCGAATTCCACAGCAAGACGTTGCGTAAGCGCGTTAAGCCTATGATCAAAAGCATCGAGCCAAAGCCGGTCGGCGATACCACCGGTAAAGTCGCACTCTATGCAACGTGCTACGGCAACTACAACAGCCCAACCTTGGGTGACGATTTCATCAAGGTATACCAGCACAACGGCATCCACATTGATATCGTACCAAAAGAGAAGTGCTGCGGTATGCCGAAACTCGAACTCGGCGATTTGGACACAGTAGAGAAGCTGAAAGACGCAAACATTCCTGTGCTGGCCAAACTGGTCGATGAAGGCTACGACCTTATCGCGCCGATTCCCTCTTGCGTATTGATGTACAAACAAGAGTTACCGCTCCTGTTTCCAAATGACCCAGACGTTCTGAAAGTACAGAAAGCGTTCTTCGACCCCTTTGAATACCTGTGGCTGCGACACAAGGGCGGCGAGCTCAATACCGAGTTCCCGAATGCCTTAGGTGATATCGCCTATCAGGTGGCGTGTCACTTGCGCGTGCAAAACATCGGCATGAAAACTCGGGATATCTTGAACTTGGTACCCGATACCCAGGTCACAGCGCAGGAGCGGTGCTCTGGTCACGACGGTACCTACGCGGTGAAAGAAGAGACTTATCAGAAAGCGGTCAAGATCGCTCGACCCGTTGTTCGCAAAGTAGACGAGCAAGAGCCCGACCACTTCTCAAGCGACTGCCCGATGGCGGCGACCCACATTTCCGAGCTGTCGAGTAAAGTTGACAAACCCAAGCACCCCATGACTCTGTTGTGTATGGCTTACGGCCTGTAATTTTTAGGAGAAAATCATGACACTATCCAGAGCCGATCTCTGGTCACTCGAAGAGTATGCGCAGGAGCGCCCCGCTTTCCGCCAGAAAGTGCTTGCGCACAAAAAGAATCGCCAGCTTGCCCTGGGCGAGCACGCGCGCCTGTACTTCGAAGACGCTCTCACCATTAAGTATCAAATCCAAGAGATGCTCCGAATCGAGCGCGTTTTTGAAGCCGAAGGCATCATGGAAGAGCTCGAGGCCTACAACCCGCTTATTCCCGATGGTCACAACTGGAAAGCAACCTTCATGATCGAATATACCGATCCAGCAGAACGCGCAGTCCGTCTGGGCGAACTGATCGGTATCGAAGATCAGACTTGGCTGCAAGTGGAGGGCTTCGATAAAGTCTTCGCCATCGCGGACGAAGACTTAGAGCGTGATAACGCGGATAAAACCTCAAGCGTGCATTTCATGCGCTATGAACTGAGCGCCGCCATGGTCACCGCAGCAAAAGGCGGCGCGGCCATTTACGCGGGTATTGACCACCCCAACTACACCATACCAGCCTTCGCAGTTGCGCAGGAAATTCGTGATTCGCTTGTTGCCGATTTGCAAGAGGCGAAGCTCAACTAGTCACTCCTGAAGGTGTGCAGCATCCCCCCCCTCGCTCGCTGCACACCTTTTTTTTTGATCTGGTCAAACACCTGTCACCAAACTAGACGACAAGCGATAACCCAATCGTCTATTTTTGAACAGACTTGAACGCGTTTAAACAACGTTCTCGCGCGAACTTGAGCTCCACGATGGGAGCAGGATAAGGCTCTGCCAAACTCTGCCGGACCAGTGGTGCGGGCATGTGGATATCTTTGTCTGAGAGCTCCGCAACCTCAGGCACGAAGCGCCGGATAAACGCGCCAGAAGCGTCAAACTTCTGACTCTGCGTAATTGGGTTAAAGATTCGAAAATACGGTGCCGCATCGGTACCGGTGGAAGCCGCCCATTGCCAGCCGCCGTTGTTCGCGCCTAGATCACCATCGATCAGGTGCTGCATAAAGAAACGCTCACCCATCCGCCAGTCAATTAACAGTTGTTTTGTTAAAAACATCGCTACCAGCATCCGCAATCGATTGTGCATCCAGCCCGTTTGGACAAGTTGGCGCATAGCGGCATCGACGATCGGGTAGCCCGTTCGCCCTTCACACCAGGCTTTGAAATCCTCGGGCGCATCACGCCACGGAATCGCTTCACCGTCGACTCGGAAACATCGGTTTTTGGAGACTCGAGGGAAAGTATCGAGAATATGAACGTAAAAATCGCGCCAGATCAGCTCGCTAATCCACGTATCCGGGCCCGCTCTCCCCTCTGAGATATGGCCCTGGTTGGCCGCCATCGCCGCATCAAGACACACCCTTGCAGACAATACACCAGCTGCCAGATAAGGGCTCAACTCAGAGGTACCGGGCTCCGCAGGTAAATCTCGCTTTGCCTTGTAGTTGCCGATTGTATTTTCTGCAAAGTAGGCAAGCCTCTCAAGCGCCGCGTGTTCTCCCGCTGGCCAAATTCGATCCAGCGGCTCTTTTGGTAGAGCAGTAAGCTCAGTTCGTTCGACCGCTGAACGATGCTGACGCGGCTCCGGCTTTGCGTAAATTGGCGCTGGGCTTTGTCGCCAGCGCTCCAACCAAGCACGCTTGAAAGGGCTAAACACGGTGTAGGGGTTACCCGTCTTGGTCAACAAACCGAGTGGCTTAATACCGAAGTCATCAAACCAATGGCAGGTGATTTCGCCGCTCGATGCCTGCTCAAAAGCTCGATCTCGCGCCTGCTCGTTTACAGGGTACTCACGGTTCGCAAATAGATGCGTTATACGATGTGCGCGTACCCAACGGAGTAGCGCGCTGTTCGCGTCGCCATAGCGATCGCATTCCAGCACCACCAAGGGAATGCCGAGGGAATCCAAATCGAGGCTTAGAGCGCGCAAATTACGATCAATGAAGCGCTCACGAATCGGCGCCATATCGTGCTCGCGCCATTGCCCTGATGTGCGGCAAAACACCGCCGTGACCTGTGCCTCGGGATCCGAGCACGCATGCCACAGAGCGGTGTTATCCAGTGTTCTTAAATCGGTGCGGAACCAGACGAGATGGTGTTTCAAATAACCCCCTTACGGTGGGGCGCTACTTGAGACTCATCAGCATCTTTGACGAATAAGACTCCAAATCAGTAAACCGCCCCGCTTTTACCAGCGCAGGCCACTCGGGGTTGGCAATCAATGCACGACCCACCGCGACCACATCGAATTCATTGTTCTCTATACGCGAGATCAACTCATCCAGACTTGCGGGCTCTGCAGATCGGAAAGCCGTTTCGCCTGGCTGAGGCAAGAAATCCGCATTTAGGCCGACACTACCAACGGTAATTGTGGGCTTGCCAGTCAACTTTTTCGTCCAGCCAGCCAGATTTAGGTCGCTTCCTTCAAATTCCGGCTCCCAGAACCGACGAGTGGAGCAATGGAATACATCAACACCGGCATCGACAAAGGGGCTTAAAAACGTCTCTAGCTGTTCTGGTGTATCAACGAGCTTTACCGTGTAGTCCTGCTGTTTCCATTGCGACCAGCGCATGATAATCGGAAACTCAGTTCCGACTTCGGCACGGCATGCTTTAATAATTTCTACGACAAAACGGGCTCGATTCTCCATGGAACCGCCATACTGGTCTGTGCGTTGATTGGTGCCTTCCCAGAGAAATTGATCGGGCAGGTAGCCGTGGGCACAATGCAGCTCGACTGCATCGCAACCAATCACTTTCGCGTCGCGTGCACCCTCAGCAAAGGCGCGAATAACGTCAGCGATATCGCTCTCAGTCATGACATGGCGGTTCTGCTTACCGGGCACATTCATGCCCGAAGGGCCATAACCCGGAACATCACCTTCAGGTGGTGTGCCCGCTTTACGCACCGCACCCACATGCCAAAGCTGAGGGGCAATCTTGCCGCCTTCTGCATGCACGGCATCAACGACTTTCTTCCAACCCGCCAAACGATCTTCACCATAAAAATAGGGCACATTGGGATAACCGCTCGCACCGGGGTGATTCACACAAGTGCCCTCGGTAATAATTAGACCCACACCGGCAGCAGCGCGCTTGCGGTAATATTCGATGTTGGCGTCATTCGGAATATTGTTGGGCGAGGCATTGCGTGTCATCGGCGCCATCGCGATACGGTTGGGTAGGCTCAAATTACCCAAAGATACGGGTTCAAACAGCTTTTGCGGATCCCTCACATAAACTCCTTAGGACTGCGGTTATTATTTCGTTTGTTTGTTGTTCTTTGTTTGTTGTTTGTTGTTTGTTGTTTGTTGTTTGTCATAAGCGAGCATACTTCCTAAAGATAACAAGGCAAGAAAAGAATCTGAAAAAACCGGGTATGCGTAAAGTTAAGCAATCCTAAGAGGCATCCATGCGCACCCTACTCTGGCTCCAGAACGATTTTCGACTGCACGACAACCCCGCGTTGCTCGAGGCCGCCAAATCCGATCACCTGCTGATTATGACCTGCTGGCCCAATCCAAAGCCCTGGTGCAACCTGAAAGGCATTGGCGCACAGCGGCACCGCTTTCTGGCAGAGACTCTGGCAGTATTTCAGAAAAACCTAGTCGAATTGGGGCAAGGGCTGCACATAACGGGGCAAAGCGCTGCCACCGCTATTCCGGAGCTTGTTGCAGAACACAAAATAGACCGGATCGTTACGACGGCTCCGCGCGCCTATGAAGAGCGCATCCTGCTGGAGCACGTGCAAAAGGCGGTCGAGATCGACTTCAGTCTGATCCGCAACAACACGCTGCTCGACGAACAGCAGCTGCCTTTCGACCTCAAGGATATTCCCAAGCACTTCACCCCTTTTCGCAAAAAGGTGGAGTCGATTGAAATCGAGGCCCCGCTAGCAAAACCGTTACGGCTTCCACCCATGATCAAGGGCGTAAGTTACAAACGCGAAGCACCCGAATACACGGCTCGCCCCCACCCCACATTGCCCTTACGTGGTGGCGAACAAGAAGCGCTACGCCGTGTTAAAAATTGGATATTTGATCGCCGCGCTATTGTGACCTATAAAGAAACACGCAACGCACTCGATGGGCTAGATAACTTCTCTGCCCTCGCTCCGTGGCTAGCGACCGGCGCCCTGTCCGCGAGATTCGTTGCGTCTGAAGTTGCACGCTTCGAGCGCGAGATCACCTCGAACGAATCAACCTATTGGGTTATCTTCGAACTACTCTGGCGTGAATTCTTTCACTGGCGTGCAATCGTAGACGACAACCTCCTCTTTTTGCCCTATGGCGTTGCGCGCAAAAAGCAGCTCAGGACTTTTGATCCTCGCCAATTTACGCGCTGGTGTCAGGGGGAAACGGATTTCCCCCTGGTGAATGCACTGATGCATCAACTGGTAAAATCGGGCTTTATGAGCAACCGTGGGCGACAAATTGCCGCCAGCTGTCTGATTCATGACTTAGGCGTAGATTGGCGCTATGGAGCGGCTTTCTTTGAGAAGCACCTGATGGATTACGACGTCGGCAGCAACTACGGTAACTGGCAGTACATTGCGGGGGTCGGCAGTGATCCGCGCGGCGGGCGCCATTTTAATATCGAGAAACAAACAGAACAGTATGATCCCGATGGGCGCTTCGTAAAGCAATGGGACGGTTATCGCCCAAAGCAGCCCGAGTATGTAACCGACGCCAGTGACTGGCCGATTGGCTAAGAGCTAAGAGCTAAGAGCTAAGAGCTAAGAGCTAAGAGAAGATAATGCACAAGAAACTCAATCTTCCAACCAAAACCTGCCCCGTGTGTGAGCGTCCGTTTACTTGGCGAGCCAAATGGAAACAAAACTGGGATAGGGTGATTTACTGCTCCAAACGATGCGGGAGCGAGGGAAGGCGCCGCAACCGTGCGCCTTCCAACCAGAGCGATTTTTAAGAATTAAGGCTGATCAGCAGACGCCTGCTGTTGCTCATAAGCTATGTTCGTCACGCTCAAAACGTACTGCCGCACGGCTTCCGCTTCTTCTTCGGTAACAAATTGAGCAAAACTAACCATTCCCGCGCTTTGCAATAATCCACCTCGCACAATTTGCTGCCATATGTCGTGGACACCCGCTTTAGATCGCTTTAAATCGGGCGACAGCCCACCGGTTCGCAAACCATCGCCATGACATACCGAGCAGTGTCGTTGATAAATCTCCTGCCCGAGCTGGATTTGATCTGGTGTGCCGGTAAGGGGGGGAGGTTTCGGTATGGGCTCCTTCACGGTATCAGGCGCTGGGGCTACGACATCCCCGCCCAACTTATAGACCAATACCCGCGAAAGATTCGTGCTGATATCCCAGCCATGCGCAGCAGAGCCACCTTCAGCTCCTAATCCTCCACCAAACCCGACTGCTGCAGCGATGTACTGCTCACCGTCCAGTTCATAAGTGATAGGCGGGGCCATGGCGGCCGTATGCACAGCATTTGACCACAAGAGCTCTCCTGTCTCGGCGTTTAGAGCTCGGAACTGATCATGATGCCCCTGAAAAACCAAATTGCCTGCCGTACTAAGCACACCGCCACCGGTCACACGGCCCAAGTTGCCCGTCCAGCGCGGCTGACCCAAAATCGGGTCCCAAGCCAATAACTGCCCCGTCACACTGCTATCGATGATTTCATCAATGTTAGGCAGCTGAGGCACAACATAGTTTGTACGATCAAACCCCTGGTTCCAGTAGCCTTGTGCTGGGAGCATATCGCGGGCATGCGTCGGCTCTTTAAATTGAATACCTAATTGAAGGGTCGGTATGTACACCAAGCCGGTTTCTCGATTGTATGACATGGCCGGCCAGTTATGCGCCCCAGCATTGCTCGGCACCGTAACGTTCTTACCATCGAAGACGCGAGCCGTCTCAGTCTCAACGGGGCGACCCGTCTCCATATCAACGTGCGTAGCCCAGGTTGTCGCTGAGTAAGGTTCAGCTGAAAGTAGCTCACCGGTCTCGCGATCCAGCACGTAGAAGAATCCATTTTTCGGCGCCTGCATGATCACCTTACGAAGTGATCCCTTCCAATCCAAATCAGCTAAGATCATGTGCTGCGTAGCGGTGTAGTCCCAGGTATCACCGGGTGCCGTTTGGTAATGCCAAACGTACTCGCCCGAATCTGCATCCACTGCCACGATAGAGGCTAAAAACAAATTATCTCCGCCGCCGGGGCTTCTTAACTTTTGATTCCAAGGAGAGCCATTACCGACCCCCAGATACACTAGATTAAGCATTGGGTCGTATACAAAAGAGTCCCATGCGGTTCCGCCGCCGCCCCATTTCCACCATTCACCGGTCCAAGTCTCGGCGGCCATTTCCATAGCCTTGCTCTCAAAACCGTCCTTTGGATTACCCGGCACGGTGTAAAAGCGCCATGCTTGTGTGCCGTCTTTAACGTAGTAAGCCGTTACATAACCTCTCACACCCAACTCGGCGCCACCGTTACCAATGATCACTTTGTCGCCCGCGATACGAGGCGCGCCTGATATTGTGTACGATTGCTCGCGATCCGTTGTCTGCACATCCCACTGAACTGCGCCTGTTTTGGCGTTTAGAGATACCAAACGACCATCATAGGTGCTGGCGATGACCTGACCGTCAATGTATGCCACACCGCGGTTAACTGCGTCACAGCAGCCTTTCGCCAGAAACTCGCGCGGGACTTTAGGGTCATAAAACCACACTAACTCACCGGTGCGTGCATCTAAGGCGTACACCATGGACCAAGCACTGGTTACATACAGCATTCCGTCTACCATCAGGGGGGTAGCCTCAACTCCCCGATCGGTGTACATATCGAAGTACCAAGCCAAGCCAAGCTCGTTTACGTTATCTAAATTAATCGACTTCAACTCAGAAAACCGTTGCTCGCCCCAATCGTTGCCGTGCGATTGCCAAGGAACCTCTGTTGACGAGGGCATCGGATCAGAAATCGCCGCTTCGGATTGATCTTCGACGGAGCCTTTACATCCAGCCAAAACAAGAACTAAGGCTAGTATCGAACTCAAACCGACTGTCATTTTCGTCTTCTTCATAATCCACTCGCTTCTCAAAATCGTGCTCAGTATATTCAGTATCGTGATTCAGTCGCTCTAGTAACCAGCCGAGTTTACCAATGCCGGCTTGCCCGTAGCGGTTTCAACAGCGCCCCGGATGCCCGCGCGGAAGAAACTGATATCTGAACCTATCGAGGCAAAATGAAATCCCTGCTCTACTGAGGATCGAGCGAGTTCGGGAGCGTACCCAAACATGCCCGCAAAAATATCATTGCCTTTGCACGCACTCAAAATATCGGCAATAGCGCGCGTGAACTTTTCGTTACCAAAATCGCCTGGGGCAATTCCCAGACCAAAGCACAAATCCATAGGGCCAACAAACAATCCGTCCAGACCGGGGGTAGCGGCAATATCAGCAACCTGACTCATACCCTCTTGAGTTTCGATCATTGCCAAACACAAAATACGCTCGTTTGCCGTACCGAGATAGGACATACCCTCAAGCATCGCTGAACGCATTGGACCACAAGATCTGAGACCCTGTGGAGGATAACGGCATGCTGATACCGCATCAGCGGCGTCTTTCGCCGTATTCACCATAGGGACAATCACGCCATCAGCACCCGCATCAAGTACCCTGCCTATATCTGCCGCACTGTTGGACGAAACTCGCACAAAGACAGTAATTGACGTTCCAGCCACGGCGGGCATCAACCTCAGCAAATCACCGTAATCCATCAAACCATGCTGTAGATCGAAACACATCCAGTCCACACCTGATCGAGCGATGGTTTCAGCTAAGTGTAGGTCTGGCAGATTTACCCAAATACCATAGCTCGCCTCGTTTTTTCTCCACCGCCCGGCAATACCTTCAACCATATCCACCTCTACGCCATGGAAAACGTTACATCACCGAAACCATCGCTAAAGCGAGCGATAACTTGTTGATTTGTCGACACCGGTTCTACACGTATGAAGGACCCGGATAAAATCACGTCGCCTGGTTCAAACGCAGTACCAAAATCACTGAGTTTGTTCGCGAGCCAGGCGACCGCATTGAGTGGATTCCCAAGAACAGCATCCGAGAAGCCCTCTTGTTTGACTTCACCATCAATAATCAACTGCCCGTGAACCTTGCGAATATCGACCGCTTTGAGATCAATCGGATTACCGCCCAAAACAACGCCACCCAAGGCCGCTAGATCAGCAATAGTGTCGCGGACAT
>Ga0255769_10002635_pt1 | contig 18967 bp, 34 predicted proteins | sample 041ome_9_FD_179637 | JGI IMG/M metagenome (GOLD analysis project Ga0255769, IMG submission 179637) | Coastal salt marsh microbial communities from the Groves Creek Marsh, Skidaway Island, Georgia - 041413US metaG (version 2) | ecosystem: Environmental > Aquatic > Marine > Intertidal zone > Salt... | reverse complement strand
TGATTACAAAGGTAACTTTAAAGTTCAAGGAAAGAAACTTGAATTGTGGATGGAAAAGTTTTGGAACATTATCGAATCGACTGGAATCGAACCAATCCAAGAAGAGTATGAAACTGATATGATTCAGTATGATGTTTATAATAACATTGTTCCTCTTTATCTAAGAGAAGATTATAAGAAGCAGAATTCCTTATTATAGGAATTTTGTTTCAAAAAATTTGGATATATGAAATATTTTTCGTACATTTGTAAAACAAAATTTAGATTAATAAACCTTTAAAACCTGAAAATATGAAACTTGTAACCGAACATAATGTTCAAGATGCACTTATATGGTTAATGCGTAGACAACCTCTCCAAGATGGTGCGAATGGCAAAAACCTTTTTATGGAGTGGGATGATAACTCCATAGGATATGGTGGTACTTCTGTCATTAACAAACTTTTTCAAGATTCCAATGGTAGATGGTCGATTGTTAGAGGACAACAAGGTGGTTCACTAACAGTTGATAGATTTATTTATGGATTCATAGATAAGAAAACTAACAATGAGATAAACAGAGATAGAACAGAATCAAGTGGATTAGCAGAAATGGGTGGTTCAATATCTGTTTATAACTATTCTTACTACGATATGATTGGATTTGTCACACCAGAGAGAAAGTTCATGATTGCAATGTTTAATTACGATATACCAAATGTGAACGTTGCAACTGATGGTATTAGTACATCACAATTTAAAACTATCAACGGTCTGAATGTTAAAATCTTTGAGGTAACCAAAGATGAATATATTAAAGAACATGGATTAGGAAAATCATACAATGGGTGGTTTAATAAATCCTTTTTATTCAATTCAACAAGATTGAAACCCGATTATCATGGGTTGGTTGATTTCTCATCAGAAAGATATCAGTTTAAGACTTCCAAGAAGTTAAGATATGAACTACATACAGAAGGTGAAGAATCTCTTTCATTACCAACTAAACAATTTCTTTTCCCATGTAATAGTGGTAAACACATTACTCACTATAATCAAATGTTTCAAGTAGAAACCTTTGAAGAAGGAGAAACTCTTCACACTTTAGAATGTGGAGAAGATATCTATGAAGGAACTCTTTTTTCATATGAAACTATACGAGCTTCTCAAACCGATAAGATTATCGCGTTAGAAGAGATGGCAGGTAGTGTACAAAACATTCACCCAACTCACTACAAGAAGTTGGATTTTCCAACAATTGATGTGATTGATGCTAGTGGTACTTATATCACTACGGTAGAATTATTTCCTAAAGCAACCAGATGGGATGAGTTCTATAACAATAGAAAATGGTTCTTCGTTCTAAGTCCTGATTCTGAAGTACCTTTTTCGGCTTTTAAAGCCAGATTCTCAAACGATTCGTTTCCTACGAAACTTAGAAAACACATCAAGGATATCGCACAATATCATGATTTAGGTCATATTGGTTCTTCTAAAATGAAGAAGAAGATTGAGGACCAGGAGGTTGCAACATACATTAGCATCTTAAAAGATGACACGAATCCATCACATGCAGTAACTCTATTAAACACAGAGAAGTTAGTAGGTAGTAAAATTGACCTCGTTGATATTACTACTGAGTGTACTACTTACGCATTCAACACCGATATCATATTTAATCCAAACCACTCTCACTTAGTAGAGTGGCAGAAAGATATGATGGATGATGAACACATTACTGAGTTCACCGCTAGGATGGTAATGCCAAGACATAAGTTTAAAACATTAACATGGGTTCATGGTGGTGAATCAACTAACTTAGTTGATAAACTTAAAAGTATCGTAGATGGTGGTAGAATTAATCTCGATGGCATTGATAAGATACAAGTTATTCACAAGACTAATCTTTATACTACTAAAGGCTGGGAAAAGGCAATCACAATCTACTCCAATAAATAAAAACAGGTCGAGTACCCAAGTGGTTAAGGGAATGGATTGCAAATCCACTATTCGGGGGTTCGAATCCTCCCTCGACCTCATTATGATTATGAAAAAAATTGTAATTTTATTATTACTTATTATTGGTTGTATTCCTGAAACAGATATATGTGCAAAAGGTGAACCATCACCAAACAATGTAGCTTGTGTTGAGATATACCAACCAGTAGTTGCACCAGATGGAACTGAATATCCAAACGCCTGTTATGCAGAAAGAGATGGATGGGATAATGGGTGTTTAACTTTAAAAGAACTCTAATGTACAATAACGCAACATTCGTAACCAACGAACAATTGAAGTTTTTAAAACAAATGGATAATTGGTTAGCTAATGAACCTTGGCAATCTGAGGTAGAACTTGAAATTGCAATGCAAGTTAGAACTATGATAACCGAAATTGAAAAGAAAGGTTATTACTATGAAGCCGAAGCTGAGTTGTTAAATCTAATGAGGCGTGAATATATTGAACATACAAAGAAAGCTAAAAAGAAAAGGTTATGAGAAAGTTGATTTGGAAATTATACAACGATAACATGATTTCAATTGAAGTTGCAAATTTATTATTAGACAAATATGATGAGTAATAAACTTATATACCCACTCGAAAGTTTGGGTTGTTTCATAGATGAAGATTTAATAGTTTATAAATCCAAAGAAGGAAAACCAGATTTAGATACTTATTCTCATATAGGTTATCTTGCTTCTGAATGGGTAAACCAAATTTCAGAAGATGATGATTCTATGATAAGTGAATTAATATATTGGAAAGATAGAGAGAATGAATTATCCTTTTTGGGTTAATGACTTTGATAGAATAGGTCATAAGTACAAAGACAAGTACCCACTTGCTGTAGAAATATTCAAACACCCATCTTCTTTTTGGTATGGAGATAATCCTAAGAAACCAAAGAAACACATGGAGAAATCTATTCGTAGATTACTCAATCGTGCTCACCCACAACTACCTATCTTTGTAATTTATAATATCCCCAACAGAGATATCGGTCAGTATTCCAAAGGAGGGGCAAAGACACGAGAAAGATATTTAGATTTCATCGAAAGATTTGCTCGTGGTATTGGAGAAGATAAACCAATTATAATTTACGAACCAGATGCATTACCGCACTCAACTCTTTTATCAGATGAAGAACAAGAGTGGAGGTTACAGTTAATGAAAGAAGCTTTAGAAATTCTAACTAACAATTGTAATGGTATTGTTTATGTAGATGTTGGTCATTCAAATTGGCTGAAACCAAATGGAGCAGCGGAGTTATTAGATAAAGTTACCAACCCTAAAGTAAAAGGGTTTTCTGTAAACTCTTGTAATTACAGAACAACTGATGAATGTATTAGATGGGGTAAACGAGTTGTAAAATATAGTTCTAATAAAAATACTTTTGTTATAGATACTTCTCGAAATGGTCAAGGGTCATTGGATGATGAATGGTGTAATCCCCCACATCGTGGATTGGGAGAACCTCCCTCTACAAATACTTCTTATAGATTATGTGATGCATATTTATGGATAAAGATACCTGGTGAATCTGATGGTAAATGTAATGGGGGTCCCAAGGCTGGAATGTTTTGGGGTGAGCAAGCAGAAGAACTTGTGAAATATAGAAAGGTTTAAAGTGTTATGCCAAATTTAGAAACTGCATTTAATGAAACAACTATAAAATTATTTCCATTTTTAGAAATGGATGGTATTGTAGTTACAACATGGAAAGTTGGAAGCACTTGGTTTACACGACGTTTAGTTAGAGAACCACATGATGTATGGAATTGGTATGACCTAAATTCTACTGATAGTACAATTCGTACAACTTTTTCTGATAATATTGATATAAAACATGCCTCTCTTAAATTAAGAAGCATATTGATGTATTATAAATCTCTTGTCGATATAACAGTTCCAATGTATATCATGTATCGTAATCCATACAAAAGATTTGTATCAGCCTTTATGCAGGATTATTTAAATTTTACACGAAACAATGAAATTCTAAAACAAGTTACAGGTCATGATAATATAAAAGATTTATTACCAGATGTATGTGAAAAAAACAACATATCAACTAAATCAGAGATTTACACAAAGTATCATCGTGAATTAAATTTTGGTAATGATAGTGTATTAAGAAATACAGAAACAGAAGTTAGTATTTTATTTAATGATGAATACATTGAAATCACAAGAGCAATTATTTTGTATATACTAGATAAACGTATAAAATACAAATCATTTTTTTCAGACCATAATACTCAATATTTAAGTACTATTTTAAGATTAGTTACAAGTAACAATATACCAAATTTAAAATTAGTAGATTTAGATTTTCACAATCTAGCAAATGTATTTAGTAAATATATTCCTAAAAACATAGATACTAAAATTGAATTAGAGTACGATGATGCTCCCAAAAATACTAAAATAAATACATGGCCAGAAGGAACCTATAAAATGATAAATGATATAATATATGCAGAACTTAAAAGAAGTGGTAATGTACAAGATTCTGGTTCTATAAATGGCTTATTTTGGTCTCTTAACAATGAGTATAACATATATAATATTTTAAAAAGTAATTCTAATAATTTAGTTCCAACAAACAAATTAATAATATAGATGAGTAAAATTGTTTACATGGATGAAACCATAAAGATGTTGGGTAAAAAAGATAGAAAAGCTACTCAAAAACTTATTGATGAAAATGAAGTAATTCATACTGATAGTGTATCCTATCTATTGGTAGATAATCAACCTATCGAAATAAGAAAAACTTTGGATGGTAGACCTTTAGTGGAGTTAGATGAACCAATGGCACTTATCGTAAATACAAAAGTTCCACACAAATGGATTTTACAAGATACAGAAACAGGTGAAATTTATAGAGGAACAACCGAAACAACTATTGGAAACCAATGGGAAAAAATAATGGAGATAAACGATGAAAATAATTGAATATAAATTTCCATATCATCACATAACTATTGATGATTTTTTACCCAATGATTTATTTAATAAAATTAATAATGATTTATATGATATAGAATGTAAAATCCCATCAGATGATACTGGCTTTGAGCGATTTTCAACCTGGCCAGCATGTGTACCCCTCAGTTCCGGGATAGGAGATTATGAATATGTAGACTGGTCTTTACACGCTGAACATAAAATGAGTGTTATAAATTATATAAATAATTTTTTTGATTTTAAAGACACATCCCTATCAGAAAAATTATCTAATAACTTTGGTTGGAATGGTTATTTTGAAATAGCTAGAGATTCCTTTCACCCACACACAGATAATGCATGGCCTAATTTGATAGAAGATGCTTTTTACGCAGGAATAATAAAAGGTGTATTGTACTTTGGGAAAGAAAATATTAATTATATTAATTACGGTACTATACTGCTACATCCAAGAAAACAAACTTTTGTTAAGGAAGTTGAATTCAAACCAAATCGATTGATATTATTTGATACACGAGATGATTCTTTTCATGCAACCGATTATCATAATGAGATGAAAAGTAAAGATAAGGTTTGGAGTAGAGATAATATTAAAAAATTTAAGAAATTAGAACATAAAAGATTTTCTTTTAATATTGAATATACAGCAAATGATGGCCTTCCAATGGAGGAGGTACATCAACTATATAAAGATATAAATTATCCCAATTCTTTTATATTAAAACAATGGAATGAGGTACAATGATTCGTGCTAGATTAGCAATATTTGAAACTAATGAGTGCTTTGTAATAACCACTCAAAAAGTAGGGACTCAATTTTTAAGAAGCTTTTTCAGAGGTAAAAAATCCCTAACACCAGATGAAAAGCTTTGGATGAGTAACGGTACTTGTGATTTTACTATATGTATTACTGAGTATCCAGATAAAGATATAAAATATTCACAAGAGGAATTTGAACATCCGATACCACATCCATATACGAGTACTTTACATGCGTTCTTAAATGATATTCCAATAAATAAAGATGTTATCTTTTTAATAAGAAATCCATGGGAAAGATTTACTTCTGCTTTTTTTGAAGATTATATTCGTTTAATATTCTCAAAACCTAATGGAGTTATCAACGCTTACATTGCCAAGTATTTACCAGATAATCCAGAATTATATAATTGGTATATTGATAACAGAGACGATATCTATCACTTTTATACTGGGTTTGTAGGTAACATTGAATTAAAAGCTGAAATAAAAAACTTTTTACATAAATTTGTTACCAATGTAATAAAGTCATTTTTAGATGATAACGGTAACCCATTAAAGTTTAACCACAACCATCCCTATCTTAAATTAGTAGAAAAATTAATACATACAAAAAATAAAAACAATACTATTAAAGTAGTTGATATAGATGAGGTAGATTTAAATATATTTTTTAAACAATATAAAAATGACGCCAAGATAGTAGGTAGAGTCAATGGTTCACGTCATTTAAAAAAACTATATTCACGTATATTTAACGAAAGCAAATCTGTTAAAGAAATGTTTCTTAAATTATCACAAGAAGATTTAGATGCTTACAATAGAATAAAAGAATATATAAAAAATCCAGCCCGTATATAATGATAGATAAACCAAACATATTAGATGAAATTAAAAAATCAGAGTATCTTCTTAAAGATTTAGTCAAAGAATCTCCGACTCTTAACATTGGAATACACGAAGATAATTTAATAGTTTCTGGTACTAAAATAGCATCAACTTGGACTGCTTCATTAATATATAAGTACGTTAATGATAATATCGATAATACAATTTCTGAAATAGAGTGTAGACGATTGGGACACATTTTGGTAGAAGAAAATAAATTACAATTTGAAAGTAAGGGAACTGATACAAAAGCAAAATACCATTCTCATTTAAAAAACAAATATAATAATATTTTTAACAGTCCAGATAATAGACTTTTTATCTTAATTAGACATCCAGTTACTCGATATGTACAATCATTAAAACAAGATTTGTTTGTACATTTTAACCAGCACAATTCCCAAACAATAGAAGAGTTTATCTTAGAAAATTTAAAAAACACAAAACTAATAGAGGATACTCTAAAAAAAATGTTAGAATTAGTATTTAAAGACTCAGATACTTTTCCTTGGTATATTGGTGGAATTCGTACACCACACTACACCTCATATTATAGTTCTGTATTTAATTTAATTAGTGAACTTGATAAAAGATATATTTCTATTTTAGATATAGATAATGATAATATATCTAATAAAATAATTCCTGGTACAGATAATTTAAAAGCAAATAAAACCGAAGATGTTATTAAAATGTTTTTTAATAAAGTAGTCATAGATACTATAACAAGTAAAGAATATGTATTACGAGAAGTAACATCACTATTAGGTTCTGATATAGCAATATACAATAAATTAAAAAAATTTGGATAATTCAAAATAATTTCGTATATTTGTATGAAGGTTGAAGATTTAGAAATCGGTAAAACTTACATAATTGATGATTTAACATTTTGTACACCTTGTATATCATCACTCACAAAGTGTCCCGTTGTATCTTTAACAGAACGAGGGTTTTTAAAAAATGAACTTATTACTGTTGTTAAAAAACAAAATGGGATGATACTTCTAAAATTAGAAACAGGTGAGTTTGCATTGAGAATTAAAGAAATAAATAATAACCTAACCTTAAAAGAAATAGTATGATACCTGACACTATTGAAAAATGCGTAAGTTGCGGAGAAGATACTCCATATACTTTTAGTGAAAACATCTACACCAGAAATTGGTATGTAGAAGGAGCTGGACAACTTTGTGAAACTTGTTATAACAGAATATATCAAACGGCATGAGTGAACAAGATTTAATTGATTTAGGATTCGAAAAAGTAGAAGAACTCGATGATGATTTGACCTTTCACTACTACCATTATGATTTAAATGATGAACCAGGAGCTGGCACTTTAATCACACAAGCAAACGATGAAGTGGAAGATGATAATTGGAAAGTTTATGCATGGGATATAAATGAGAACTTGGTATTTGAAGATAAAGAAGATGTCAAGATATACATCGATGTCTTAGAAAGAAATATATTACAAAAAGAATTATAAAATAATATGTCCAAATATTTGAATATATATTTTTCTAATAAAGAAAATCCTAATTTAGAACAACAGCTCGAATCTACAAATGAACTTGTTATAAAACCGTCATCTAACTATTATATAGGTCTTATAAACTCACCCGATGTATATAAGTTTTCATATAGATTAAGAGATACGATTACCACAGAAAAATTTAAAGAAGTTTTTGAAGAGGTAAGTTTGGTATCCAATAAGAATATTTCTTATAATATTTACGAAACGCGTACGATAAAATCTATTAAAGAAATTAAAAATGAACTAAATGATTTAATTGATTATATCAATACGAAAAAGTATTTTCAAATAACCGATTCATTAAAAGTAGATATTGAAGCAACAAGAGTAGAATCAAAAAAGTTAAATACATTAAATCAAATATTTGAAGAAGAAAAGGCATTATATGTTGAATACGATGATACTGATGACTTAGATATTTATAAAACTCTTAATAAATTAAATCAACTTATAACTAAATGTAAGCATAATTCAGATATTGATAAAAGATTATATCAAGTATTTAGAATATATTCTAAAAACTCAAATCCTCGAACTAAAATGACAGAGGTAGATTATAATCAATTAGGTCAATATGAATTTGGTACACTTCATATAGATTATGGAATTGTAGGAAAAGATTTATATGAATGTTATATAACGAATGATATAGAATTAATTAAGTCTAAACAAGCATCTCAACAAGAATACATCATTCCATGGATAAGTACTTCTTTTATGGAGGGGGTAGATGATGAGCAATTCAATAGAATGGTAGATGATTATCATACTTGGTGTGAAATAAATGAAGTTACTAAGTATGGGTATGATTATACAAAACCAATGTTTAACATAGGCAGATTAGTTATTGGTGATTTGGTTGACAAAGAAAATCATACATTAGAAAGTATATTAGATATAAAACAAAAATTCCCGTATCTATTAGATATAAAAATTGAAGATGAGTAGATATAACGTCAATTTAGATAAACAAGTTTTTTTAGAATTCCTTCTATTTGAATGGTGGGAGAAATATTGGGATAAGTATTCAAAACAAGATAACATGAAATTGTGGTGGATGAAGCATATATACCATTCTAAATACTTCGAAGAAGCTGTTGTGTATGTAGAACAAGGTGGTAATGTTATATGGGAGTTCGAAGATAAACATAAGTTTATATTAAACAAACTTATCCCCAAATACAAAAAGTATGGTAGAGAAGATTTCGTAAAGTTGTGGAAACAATATAAGAAAGAGTTCTATTCTCATCCAAGAAAGATAAAACATAAGTTTGAATATTAGTATGAAAAAAGTTTGGTCGTTTGGTGACTCTTTTGCTAGAGGAGTATGTGATGGGAAATGGATAAAAACCTATGCTGAATATTTTAAAGAAGCAAATGGATTTGAAACATTTGAATCAGTATCACAACCCGGAGCATCTATGTTAGATATTGCTGGATTTATTAATAATAAATTAACTGAAATTGAGGAGGATGACTTTGTAATTGTTATAAATACAACTCCAAACAGATTTCCATACCCTACTGTGATTAAGCCTACTGATAAACCATATGCACTCAATGCGATAATAGATGAAGAAAAATCAAAGCTAGAACACTTCCCTTGGATAGATAATGCAAATCCAGGATTAGAACATCATGATAATATCAAAAAAAAACTACCATATAAATTTAAATACTTTTTTAATTTTTATATTGAGATAATAAAAAATGAAATCGCAAGTGAAGGATATTCAAATTATTTTAAATGGCACTTAGACTCTTCTATTAAAAATATAAAAACTAGAACAAGAAATGTTATGGTTTTAGATTGTTCGTTGTGGAGCATGAAAACTCTTGAATCGCTAGTATCCAATTCTATTCAAGTAAAGTGTAGATGTAAACATTGGAATCAAAATGGACATAAACTATTATCAAAAATTATAAAATGGTCTGTTGACAATAATATCTATTATTTAGATGATAACCTTTTCGAAACCATGGATAGTGATTTAAAAAAAGATTTAATAGATAAACTAAAAATACGAAACGATTTGATACAATAAAATTTCGGTACAAATAATACTATAACAATTAAGAACGGAAACAATCATGGACCCATTAGAAACAATAACACAATTACTCGGAGGATTATTAGGTAAAGTATGGATGACAATATCCTTCCCTATATACATAACATACATCCTATGGAGAAACAATTGGAAAGTACTACATAGTATCTCAGACAGTTGGTACATCCTAAAGAAACAAGAAACTCACGAAGAAATCTTATTCACTATCTTTACTTACCTATTAGGTATAGGAACACTCTTACAGTATTATATACACCCACTCTTCTTCCTTGCAGGTATGGGATTCTTTTGGGTAGGTACTCAAACACAATTCAGAGGTGAATCCATTAAGGGTACGATACACTACATAGGAGCAGTTCTAGGAATCTTTCTTTCCCTTTTTGGATTATTACTCAATGGAGTCTGGTTACCTCCTCTAATCATGTTTATTGGATTGGTAGGAATAAGATACTTTAAGATACCAAACTTTATATGGTGGGTAGAGATACTCGCGTTCTTAACTATAATAGGAGGTCTATGGATTTTATAATCTGGTTAATGATTCTTTGGATGGGGAATGTGTTGATAGGTAGTGCGAATAAGTAACATATTTCCTATTAACTGAATATATAGAGATAAGAGGAAACATATTTCCTAAATACTATCAATAGAAAGAAGATGAAATTAAAAAACGACTTGGGAAAAATTTTTAAAAAGACCGACACGTTCTTAGTGTTAAAGCTTTTAAGTGAAGGGTTTAAAGTTTTTTCTTTTTCTTTCCCCCTACCCCCACTATAAGCTATATATAACTAAGCGAAAAAAATAGAATAAAAAAAATTAAAATATTATGAACTTTAACGATTGGGATGATGATGATGATTTTGGTAACGATAAACCAAATGATTATTTTCAACAAATTAGACAAACGGAAAAGGAAATCTTAAAAATAGATTTAAATCGTGGTATGACGATGCCAATGTCTTTATCTGAATGGAGAGAGATATTTGGAGAACCTACTAATGAAGATTTGCATGACATTACTCAAGCATACATCAAACAATATCATCACTACGGAGATGAATATATATCATCATTAGTAGATGCGTTTGATGTTAAGTGGATTCGATATTTATTATCCTACAACGAAGAAGTAGAAGAATATGAGTTATGTGCACTTATTAAAGAACATTTAGATATCCATCATAAAGAGATATCATAAAATATTAACAACCTCGATTATGGAGAAAAGAATGGATATAATATATAGTTACAGAAGAATACTTTACAATAAAAAAGAACTAACTCCTGCTTTTTGGAATATGGCTAGGTTATCAGTAACTTATGCTAATAGATTTTACAACACTATTTTATATTGTGATTCCGAAACTAAAAAACTATTTGAAAATAAAAAGATTCCAATTAAAAAATACGTTGAATTAGACGAGATTGAAAATTACAAAGGGGTTATATACCCAATGCCAAAAATATATGGTTTGATAAAACATTGTGAAGATAATCCAAACACACCTTTCTTTCATATTGATTTGGATACTATTATAATAAACAAACTTACCGAACCCAAAGAAGTTATTGGGTTTTCACATCCTGAAATTAATTTAAAAAAAAGAGTAACACCAAGTGTAATAGAATTTCTACAACGTTCTTATATTAAACCATATGAGATGCTAGAACTTCATAAACAAATTGGTGAATATGATTTTTCATTCGTTCCTAACTATTGTATAATTTACATTAAGAACGGAGTAATAGGTAAAAGATATTTTGAAAAATTAAGAGATATCATAACCACCAATGAAGTATTAATCAGTAGAAAACTCGGAGATGTATTGGAAGCAGGAGTATCACAATTGCTTGAACAATATACTTTTTATCATTTGTTAAAAGAAGATAAAATAAAAACTTCGATATATTCTAAATTTGGTACATTTGATTTTTTAGATGGTTGGGTTAGATTAGGTAATGATATTATTAAAGATGATGAGATTAGTATTGTTCAGTTACAAAAATATGATTACCTGCATTTAAGTTCATATGATGTGTTTTTAAAAACAACAAACAAGATAGTTAAATTATTGATGAAACAGGTTGATATCGAAGATTCTTTTATCTCAACTGATAAACCTTTAATGTAAAATAATTTAAAAATAATTTGGATTTCTCATATTTTTTTCGTATATTTACCATGTAAATGATTAAGATATAAAAGTTATGGCAACTACGAAATTTGAAATCTGGTTAGAAAAAGTAGAAAAAGAAAGAGAATCTTATTGGAATAAAAACTTCTCTTACAAACCTTACACCCCACTAATTATTGAGAAAGGTAGAAAGTATATCAAACTTACTGATTCAATCAACGGTTCAGTTTGGGGATTCGTTTCTATGGTTGATGGTGTGAATAAAGGAGCAGCAATTAAGAAAGGTGATTTACTAATGCCAGCTTCGTGGAGAACTCCTGCTAAACATAGTAGAGGAAACATCTTTGAAGGAACAGATAGTTGGAACTTCAATGGACCCAATTATTTAAAATAGTATTATGGAATGGGATGATATAGATGAGTTAGAAGCAGATATCTACTCAAAGGATTTCAAATCTCCACAACAAGTTATGGAACACAAATTTACTGTGGTATATAATCGTAATTGGAAAAAATACCTCAACTCAATTGAGTGGGATGGTCTTTGGTTGAAACACGATACTGAAGAAGAAAGACAAAGAAAAAAAGAAGAACAACATCAAAGGGAATTAGAAAACTCTCCTTTTGCAAAATGGTTTTAATATGACAATAAAAGATTACAAACAATTTTTAAATTCTTTACCTGAAGAGTTCGATGATTTTGAAATAACTCATCGAGAATATACTGATATTACTAATAATGAATTAAACGCAAAAGCTGTATCTGTCTATTCAGTACATATTGATGAATCACAGCAAGTAGCGTGTAATATGCATCATGACTCATATGAATTATATCAAAAATTTATAAATAATTCAACTAAGTAATGGATAATATCAAATGGAATTATGTATTGATTGGTGCTGGATTAACTATTTTAGCTCAAATGGGAGCTTGGTTTCAGCACAACTTTCAATTTAAATATCCTAAGTACGATGAAACATGGTTTGGGTGGTATTTGCTTTCAATACCACTAACCTATGTATTTGTTACTGGAACTAAATACAATGTACTTGGTTACGGAGGAAGTATATGGGCAGGAAGATTTGTTGGATTTGCAATAGGTATTATTATTTACGCAGCGTTAATACAAATATACTTAAAAGAACCATTTACTTGGAAGATAGCAATACAATTAATGTTATGCTTTGCAATACTAGCAGTTCAGGCTTTTTGGCCAAATAAATAAATTTTATAACTACATCATAAATAATTTGGTTATTTAAATATTTTTTCGTATATTTGTTAATATATAATACTTTAAAACTTAAACAGAATGAACCAATGGAATTATCGAGAAATGGGTTCTCGAAACAAAAAGACAGGTAAGTTAAATTACTATCAAGTTACAGTAACAGATTATAAGATATCCGATTGTTCGTGTCCAGCAAGAGGGTTTAGGAGATTTACTCCATGTAAACATATGAAACGTTTACATGAAAAGTTAGGACACTTAGCCATATAAAAGGAAAATAAAAAATGAGTTTAGTAGGAAAAAAATTCCCAAACATTACTGTTAAAGCAATGGATTATTTGGGTGATGCGTATGAAGTAAACGTATTTGAAAAAGCAGCACAAGAAGGAAAGAAAGTTCTTCTATTTTGGTATCCAAAGGATTTCACCTTTGTATGCCCAACAGAGATTCATGCATTCCAAGAGAAGATGGATGAGTTTACAAAAAGAGATACCATTGTAATTGGTGCATCATGTGATACGGCAGAAGTTCACTTCGCATGGTTAAACACCCCAAAAGATGATGGTGGGATTGAAGGAGTAGAATATCCAATCTTAGCAGATACAACAAGAAAGTTATCTCAAGAATTAGATATTTTAAACGAAGAGTTTGTAACTTACAGAGCAACTTATCTAATTGATACAACTGGTACAGTATTTTATGCATCAGTAAATGAAATGAGTATTGGTAGAAACGTTGATGATTTCCTGAGAATGATTGATGCCAAAATCTTCAACGAAGAAAAAGGAGATGTTTGTCCAGCAAACTGGTCAGAAGGAAACGAAGGGATGACAGCAACAAGAGACGGAGTTGCTGATTACTTATCTAAAAACTAAGGATTCATATGTTTATAGAATTACACGAAGATAACTTACAAGATATATTATCTCAAAACGAAAAAACTTTAGTAATGTATGGTGCTGGTTGGTGTGGTAATTGTAAATTATTAAAACCAAAATTTAAAAAAGTATCAATTCAAAACAAAGATATTCCATTTGTGTATGTCAACGCAGATTTACTACCAAATAGTAGAAGCTTAGTTACTCTTGAAAATATCCCAACTATTGTTGCTTTTAAAGGAACTGAAAATGTTGGTCAAGATATGGGTAATAAAATAGATATAGTTTATTCGGTATTGGAAAATTTAAAATGAGATTACCAATAATAAAACATTTAGTAGAGAACCCTGATTTTGATGAAGATTACTTTATTGAAACTGTGGATGTGTTAGTATCACTTGCCGATGCACGAGGAATCAAAGATGATGAACTTGATGTAATCGGTGAGTTGGTATCTAACCTTGAAGGTGCCATTGATGTTAAAAAACAAATCAAAGATGGTGTACCTCAGAAAGAAGCCCTTAACTCTTTTATGCAAAAAGTAATGGGTTCTATTAAAAGAATAAATTAATGGATGTTGTAGTTAAAAAATATAAATTACCGAAGTTCCACTATGATTTCAAATTATTAGAAAGAAATGGTGATATCAATAAAAAATTTAATAATCTGCCGGATGAAATTTATGTAAACATTGATTCTGTAAATAAATTTTTTATAATAACATTAAATGGTGGTGCAGATACCCAAACAAGTTTTCCAAGATTAAATAACGGCTACTATTTTTTTATAGAAGAATGTTTTAAATATTTTAAGAATAAATACTCATACATAATAGATTTTTCAGAAGAATCACCAAACATAAGAGAATATCACAAAGATATTCAATATCTATCCCAAATTCATAATATAAAACGAGTAGTATTACGCGGGAATGATTTTAATGCTCAACATACTCTAAATAAAATAGACCCTTATTCAAATGTAAGATACATATCTGATTATAGTTTACACGAGCATGTAGGAACTGATTATCAAAAAACAAATAACTCTGTAAATAGAAAATACATTTCTACTATATTATTTAGACGAGCAAGTATAGAAAGACTTGTATTTACATATAATTTGTATAAAAAAAAGTTACTTAATTACGATGATAATATTATAAATATATTTGCACCAAATGGTGATTTCTCCAGTAGAGATGATTTGTTTAAAGAGTTATCTAAGTACAATGATTCTTGTAATTTATTTTTTGATATTAAATCATTATTTAATCAAACCATGATTGGTTATGATATGCAAAATGAGGGAGGAATGATAGATGTAGAACAATGTAAACGTATCCCAAAAAATAATGATTCTTATTTTTGGGTTAGTTCTGAATCTACAATGGATAATACAAACATATTCATAACTGAAAAGACACTAAAACCATTCTTATACCAGCAAATTCCTCTTGTATTAATGACACCAAATTCTTATAGATTTCTTCAGAGTATTGGATTTAAATTAAAATTTAAAGGGATTGATTTAAATTTTCTTAATAAAACTAATGATATTTATCAAAATATCGATAATCTATCATCTATTTTAAAAGAATGGACTGATAAAAAAGAGCAACTTCCTTCATTATTTTCTGATAATAAGGAAATTTTAGAACACAATAGAAATTTAGCATTAAAATTCTATTCAGAGGAGTTCACAAAAAAACAATCCAATTATAATACTTGGATGATTAAAAACTACACTAAAGAAAAATCAGAAATTGAAAAGTATAAAAGATTATTAAATAATTTGTATATTTAAAATATTTTTTGTATATTTGTAAAACAATTAAATTTAAAACGTTATGGACAAAGTTTATGTAAGAGCGGTAGAACGATATACCGTATGGGAAGCAACCCAACCAATCGAAGTTAATGTAGAAAAACTTCGTCAATGTGAACCACCTTTCGAGGGTGAAACCGAACAAGACCTTTTAGAATACCTAAGAGATAATGTTTGGAATAATGAAGAATGGGCTGATGAAAATGGTGAAATCTATGGTAATGATGAATCATTCGATTTAACCTTCATGGAAGCTTATGATAAAGAGGTTTATTCAGATTCTCGTGATAAGTATGCACAAGAGTGGTTAGATGTTGGAGTACCAAACCCAGAATATCGTAAGATGGGTGGATTTGAAGTTAAGGCAACTAACGTAGATGAAGCATAAATTATGAGTGCAACAGATTTCAACAAACATAGTGACCTTTATAAAAACAAAAAGGCTGAAGTACTAAGTAATTTTAAATATATTCATGATAGCTACAAAACTTATGCTAGTGAAGATGGGTTTATGGATGACCATTTAATGTTACTTATGATAACAAAATTAACTCCAATACTTTCTTTCTTCTCAAGAGAACTGAATGGTAGAAATCTTCGAGGTGAACAAAAAGGAGAATGGAGAATGGATTTGTTAAAAGCATTCCAAGAGAAGTATCCAGAGTTTGAAGAAGAATGGGCAAAAAATAATTAAGTTATGGATAAATTTGCAAACTTATTCCAACTAATAGAAATGAAGTTGGATGATATTGAAGAACTGGTAGATGAACTCGAAGATGAATTTCTTGAGATTGACTCTACTGAATCAGTAGATGGTATTAGAAATGCTATCGCAAAACTTTGGAATGAAATAGACGAAATAAGTTAAAGTTATGGCAACAAGTATGGATACATTTGTTTCTGTTAGAAATGGAAACAAAGAAGTAGCGGAAAGATTGAAAGAGTTATTAGATACTAATGATTCTAATCAACTTGTAAACAATCTATTCGATACAGATTTTAATGAAGATAATTATCCAACAGTAGATTGGATGATTGATAATGTTGGTGCAAAATGGATTACATCTGAGTTTCATTATGATGATGACCCTTCAATGTGTCATATTCAGTTTGAAACAGCATATTCAGTACCACAAGGATTTTTAAAAAGATTAGCAGAAGAAGTTGGTAAGATTAAAGAAGATTGTTATATCGTTGGTGATTATGAAGATGAGGCACCATCACTAATTGGAGCCTTTGTATATTCACACGATTATGAAGATATTGAAGATGATGATTCAATAGAAGTTGCGGATATACTTGAAATGATGGAAGATGATGATATTATTGAGGATGTAGATTTCAATGGTGATATTATTGAATTTGATGGGGGCTATGATTGGTTTAGTGGTTCTCCCAATGGTAGAGAAAAGATGCATGATTTACAAGCAGAACTAAAACAATCTTTAGAAGATGCATATCTCGAATACTTAGAAGATAAAAAGAATAATCCTGAAGATTACGAATGAGAAAATTAATTTATAACGTAACAGATGGTGATGAAAAATATACTTTAGAATTTATCACCGATAGAACTCCTGAATGGACAGAGCAACAATATACAAGACATCGTATTAATTGTAGAATGGATTTAATTTCAAATGAAACCACAGAAGAACAAAAACCGATATCAAGAGAAGTTGGATTGGGATGATATGACTCATGGTGAGGCATCCCACCACATCGGTAAAAAGACTACCGAAAAAGTTCACAAATCAAAAAAAGATTATTCTCGTAAAGGAAAATCTAAAAAGAAATGGGATAGATTCGATGATGATGATTTCTATCCGGATTCAAGAATATAAATAATATATACTTATATACTTGAAAAGGGGGATTAGCTCAGCTGGCTAGAGCGCTTGATTTGCATTCAAGAGGTCATCGGTTCGACTCCGATATTCTCCACTACATTAAACTAAATTAATGTAATTAAATTAAATTATGAATAAAATAATTCTATTATTTTTGCTTACTGTTATGACATTAACAGTAAGTTGTGAGAAATCAGATTGGTTCTCACCAGAGGATGTTAAAAACATTAAAAATCAATACGCAACTATAATCAATACGTTGCAAGTTGATAACAATGAATTGACAACTCAAGTAACAGACCTTACAACACAAGTTACTAATCTTACAACTGAGGTTGAAGAATTAGAAGCTTCTGTAAGTACTCTGACCGTATCAAATACTACATTGATTGCTGAAAACGCAACGTTATCAGAATTAACAGGAGATGTAGCTACTTTGACTGCACAATTAGCAACCTTAACTTCTGAGAAAGAAGATTTGGATGCACAGATTGTGGCCTTAACAACATCTAACACAACTCTAACAACAAGTAACACTACGTTGGAAGAACAAGTTACAACACTTACTGCAAGTGTAACTGCTCTACAACTTGAGATTGCTACGTTAGAAACAGAGGCAACTGTGTTAGAAGGACAGATTACTTCGTTAAAAGATGAAGTATTAACATTTCAAAACTTTAAATCACTTAGAGATAAGTTAGATGTTATGGTGGCAGCAACGATTACTGATACTAATCTAAATGCAGCTATTGATTCTATCTCTATTGGTTTAACTTCTTCAAGTGTATCAGCAACTGTATTGAAAGGATTGATTAGTACTGAAGCAGATTGGT
>Ga0255769_10002625_pt1 | contig 18993 bp, 11 predicted proteins | sample 041ome_9_FD_179637 | JGI IMG/M metagenome (GOLD analysis project Ga0255769, IMG submission 179637) | Coastal salt marsh microbial communities from the Groves Creek Marsh, Skidaway Island, Georgia - 041413US metaG (version 2) | ecosystem: Environmental > Aquatic > Marine > Intertidal zone > Salt... | reverse complement strand
ACCCGAAAAAAAAAAAAAAGACCGAAGCCCCCCACCTCCATGCTCGTCCGCCACCCTTGCATGGCGCTGGTCCCAAACTTCACCCGCGCGTTCCCTCCGTCCGAGCTTTCTTTCTCTTTGACCGGTTGCGAGAGGTACGCGCCCATTATTTTTTGTTGTTACTATTCTGTTTCGTGGTTCTTCTCGTGGGTCGTCGTCTTCTTTATTTCTTCGACACGAATCTGAAACCAACTGTTTCCCGAGACGCAGAAGAGAAGAGAGATCGTTTTTTTTTCTTCTTCGGGGGATTCACAATCTCTTTGCTTTGCGCCGCAAGGGGAGAAGGAGAGGAAGAAGAAGAAGAGGACCCCTTTTCTGTACGCGACAGACGAAAGCGTTCGATCGTTCGACCGAGACGAAGAAGAGTAAAAGCGCGCGCGCCGAGAGAGGAAAGAGAGAGAGAGAGAGAGAGTGGAATCTGAGTTTCTTCTCCTCGTGCGCGTGCAATTCAAAATGACGACGACGACAAAAATAAAAGAAAACGTGTGCAAAAAAGAAGAAGAACGTATTAATTTTTCTCAAAAGCAGCGCCCACCGGAGAGAGACGAAGAGAGAGAGGAGTTTTTTTTTCTCGACCATTTACGAGTCGATTGCTTGCTCGCGCAATCGAGCGGATGATGTTAGTGTTAGTACGTTTAGCATTACAAATTATCCGGCCCGTTCGCTCTGCGCACGATGGAGGCGCCGGAGATGTTGGTGAAACCGGCTCCGCCGCCGCCGCCGTCCGCGTTGTTTCCGACGCCGTCGTTAGTACTACCGCCGTTTCGAGCGTCGTTGCCGTGATCGTCGTCGACGTCGTCGTCGTCGTCTTCCCCGGCGTTGCCTTGATAATACGGGATGTACGGTAAGCGTTCGTCGTCGTCGTCGTCGTCGGGGTGGTGGTCGTCGTCGTCGTCGAATTGGTCGTTCCAGTAGTCGTTGGCGCTCGCGCCTCCGCCGCGCTCGTCGACGCCGCGCGCGGACGGTTCGCTTTTCTTCGATTTGAAACGGTCGGCGTAGTCTTGCGAGTACAAGTTCGCGCCTCCGGGGAAGGCATCGGCACCCTCTGCTTCGCCGTCGATGAAAGTGCCACCACCACCACCGCCGCCGCCGCCACCACCCGATCGTCTCTCCGCCATGATTCGTTCCGCTTTTTCGCCCAAGGTTAAACTCGTGTTTTCTTGAATGACATCTTTTCTGGTCATGACACCGACGACTAGAGGTTTATCAGGAGTTACGTACAAGTGTCGTAAACCCATGGTTCGGAAAATGCGGTAGGCTCTGGACACTCTCGCATCTGCGTGGGTGATGAATGGGTGACGTTGCATCAACCGCGAAACGTCAATCCACGCGGAGTCCATCTCTACGGAAGATAGAGACGCGGCAACTTCAGCGACGTGTGGAGATTTGAACGGAATTTGTTTCAACTTATCGAGTAAATCGTCTCTGTCTTTGGCGGTGGTGTAGCCGTAAACGTCCGCCGGTCGAGACTCTGGGTTCCCATCGAAGAAACCGATTCTGTGCGTGATCATTTTTAACAACCGATTTCGAGTAATCGTGCCGTGTAACTCGAAAGGCTCTCCCGGTTTCGTAGGTGGATTTTCCGTCACTGGGAATGCGCCGTGATCGTTCGAGGCCAAGATGCCGATCAAATCTCTCACGCGCATGCGCGGTTTGATCGTAACCATAGTTTTTGCCATGACTTCGTTGACGCGTAATTTATCCCCTGTTGGACCGGCTAATTCGGGTTCTTCTAAGAACGGCGCGCCTCTAATTTTGATGTGCGTGTCGTAAATCCCGTGAGAGAACCGATCGCCGACTGCTTTGGCACAGAAAATAGTCAACATTAACGGGATGATTAATTGCATTGATCCGGTCGTTTCCATGACCAAAACGGTAATGCTTATGGTCATTCGAGTTGCTCCACCTAAACTCGCGGCGGCGCCGATGACCGCGTACGCGTGTAAATCTATTTGCACGTCTGTTAAAATCCATCCGCTCATCGTGTTGACGATTCTCCCACAAATTTGACCCAAGGCCGAGCCTACCGCTAACGATGGGACAAACAAACCCGTCGGTGCACCAACTCCGTACGTCACCGTCATCAACGAAAACATCGCTAAGAAGTAAAACACTAATAAATCAAATCGAAACAAAAACTCGTGCGCTTGCCCGTTCTCGCCAACTTCGCCCAGGTGCAAGAGAAATTTGAACGATTGAGAGAGAGGAACGAAGAATAACTGACCGTAAGAGCTGTAAAATCCCTCTGGACAATACATCTTAGAGAAGAAATCCGTTCGAATTTCCTCTTTACTCGCCTCCCCGTACTCGAACCTGTCCAACTCGTTGGCTAAATTTGTGTGTCCGTCTCGCAACGGTGCCGGGATTTCTAAACAAGGACTCGCTGCCATGAAAACAAACATTACCGTAAACGTCAACGCAGCGACCGCGATGACTTCTAAAAACCTTCTGAACTTATTGTTAACTGGGATGTGTTTCGCTCGCCACGCGGTTACTCGTACATTCAAGTTGACAAACAACGCGCCGATGTAGCCTCCCAAACATCCAACCATCGCAAAGATTGGCACCTCCCAAAAGTACCACCAGTACTGTTTGGAGTAGTTTGCCTCGTCGTCCGTGTATAGACCAAAATCTCTGTGAGTCCCGAACTTCGCTCTCGCAAAATCCGTGGCGTCGAAATCTAACTGCTCTAACCAATGCGAGGTCAACACGCCGACGCACGTAGCCAAGAAACCTCGCCACAACATGGACGAGTTGTAAAACGACGTCCCTTCCTCTACAGTAAACAACATTCCACCGATGGGGGCGCCAAAAGCGACTGCGACACCCGTCGCGGTACCAATAGCCACGAAATCTCGCTTATCTCTATCGTTTCTAAAATGGTTCGGTCTTCTGGTTTTGAATCCGAGCGAGTGCGAACCGAACGAACACAAACCGCCGCCGACCAAACCGCCACCGTGCACGAACGGTCCTTCCTTACCGGCAATTAAACCAGCACCAATACTAAACGCCACACCACCTAATTTTGCCAAAAGCGTTTTCAATCGCAATAATCCTTTCAAGTGCACGCCGTTCAAATACGTCTTCAACTCTGGAATCCCGCTCCCGGCTGCCAACGGTTCCACGTAACTCACCAACCCTCCAGCCACGGCGGCTAAGCAGCACGTCACAAACAGCGAACTGATATACGCATAAAATTTCGACGCGTCTTGGCTTTCCCCGTCCCCGACGACTAATCTCATCGCCATGCCAAAACGAAACGAGTTCAACTTATCCACCAATCCGTCCACGACAAACGCGACGAAACCCATCACGACGCCGATGATGGCCGATAACGTCCACTTCCACCACTCCTCGTTTTGATATTCCGCTCGCTTTCGGCTTCTCAACTGTTCTTCTTCGATGTCGCAATCGATTGGATCGTAATCGTGCGACTCGAACGCCGTCATTCTTCTCAAGCGTAAACTCGCCATGTTCTTCTCTCGGTCCGAAACGGTCGCACCAAACACCACCGCAGGGGCGGATTCTCTCGGACTGTTAGAACTCGTCCGGTTATCTAAAGTACCCGCCGCCGTCGCAGCGATGGCCTGGAACGTCTCTCGAGGGTTTCTAAAACCACCTCTCGTTGTTGTTCGAGGCGAAGAAGACGACGTCGCGTTTCGCCCTCGCGCGGAGTTTCGCGCGAACGCTGACAATCCGCTCGCATTTTGATTCGACGACGACGACGATAAACGCGGAGGTCGATTGGCGTTTAGATTTGATCTCGCGTCGCTGCCGCCGCCGCCGCGGTCCTCGCTGTTCCCCCGAGAAGACGACGAAGGAATCAATGTTTCCTCGTCGTTCATCATCTTCGAACGATATCGATCGGTCGATATCGATGGCGTTTTGGTTTGGGCGTGTGTCAAATTTGACGAAAAGTTTGGTGTGCCTCATCAAACAAACGGAAAAAAAAACAAGAAGTCAGTCAGTGAGAAAAGAGAGACCCTCCGGGCGGGCGGGCGGACGCGACGCGACGGACGATAATATACTGCAATCTATAATAATATTTAAAATTACTCTTTTCTCTTTTTCTAGTGCACAAGCGCACGCGTGCGCATGATATATATATATGTGTGTGTGTGTGTGTGTGTGCGTGTGCGTATGTATAGAGCACTGACTCACGGTAAGTTGTAGTACGAAACGTATTCATTCTCCTCGTCTTCCGGGAACGTGAAGGTTTGCAAAAATCTGTACAAGACTCTGGCGGACATGCCGATATCTTCCGGCGACGTGTACTCGTCGGGCGAGTGTGATTTGCCGTCTTTTGATCGAACGAAGAGCATGGCGACGGGCATGGCGTCGGCCATGGCGAGCGCGTCGTGGCCGGCGCCGGAAACCAAAGTTGGTGGACGCGTGATGACTGGTTCTCGCGTGAAACCTCCTCGGTCGTTTCTGTTTCGTTTGTTGTTGTTTCGACGGCGTTGCTTTGAGCTCATTTTTCTCTTTTGCGCGTCGGAGTAGTAAAACAAATCATCGCTTTGGTCTTCGTCTCGCATTTCTTCGCCGTCGAAATCGTTGTAGTCGCCGTAGTCGTCGTTGTAGTCATCGCTGTAGTCGTCGTCTTCTTCGCGTTGGAGACGCTGTTGTTCCATGTAGAGATCGTAGGCGCGGCGGTGCATTTCTTCCGTCGTTCGATCGCACGCGTCTTCGAGTTGTTTCGTGAGTCTTCGATCCATGGTCACGCCAGAGGCTTCGTGTGTTCGCTGAACTTTGCATTCTAAACCTCGCGCGCGGCAAATCAGTTGGACCTTTCTCGTGACGTCTTGGACGACGTTTTTACGAACGCGATCGGATTGCGCTCTGATATCCACCGAGAACGTTGTTCGAGAACCGATGACGTTGGTCGCGCCTGGAAAGATTTGAAATTCACCGACGGTACACACGAGCATGACTTCTGGCAACGCTTCGCCGACGCCGCCTTTTTTACATCTCTTTTCGATTTCAAGGACAGCTTCAGCCGCGGCTGGAGTTGAATCGCGTCTGGCAACCATCGGCGTCGTCCCTGCATGTCCTTGAACGCCGTTGATTATGACTTTCAATCTAGTTTGCCCTGCGATGCCAGCGACGGCAGCGATGGGGAAACCTCCGAGTTCGAGCACTTTACCTTGTTCGATGTGCACTTCCACGTACGCTCCGAACGATTGTTTTGGTAACCTCGCCTCTTTGATAGATTCCTTCGTTCCCGGTAAACCTGCATTCCTTAACGCTTGCAGAAAAGTTGCGCCTTGTTTATCGACGACGTCGTACACATCGTCTGGCAACGTGCCGACAATCGCTCGCGATCCGAGGAAAGTGGATCCGAAACGAACACCTTCTTCGTCTGAGAAACCGATGATGTGAATATTATACTCTCTTACCGGGTTTGTTCGTCTCAAAGCTTTCGCCGCAGCGATGGCCACTACAACCCCCAGCGCACCGTCAAACTTACCCCCGTCGATGACCGTATCTAAATGCGACCCAACAAACATCTCTTTACGAATCATCTTTTCACCGTGCTCGTCTAACGCCGGCGGTGTCGTTGCGTCCAACACGCCATGAATGTTCCCCGCGGCGTCCGTAAATACCCTCAAGCCGGCATCCGCCATCCACTCTTTAATCTTTGAATGCGCCTCCATGGATGCTTTGGACAAGAATTGTCTCTCTAAATGTCCAGCAGCGTCTGAGAACGTACCCAGAACGTTTAAGCGTCTCACCGGTTGGTCCTCTAACACGTGGTCTAAGTATTCCTCCAACTGCTTCCTTTCCGGCGTCGGAAGTTGTTTCTTTTCCTTCGCCTGCTGCGCTTGCTGCTGTTGCTCTAAGCGCCGTTTTTTTCCTTTTACTTCTTTTTCTTCATAATCGTCTTCGTCTTCTTGGTGCTGTTGCTGCTGCTGCTGCTGCTGTCGCGGAGGCGGTCCGCGCTTCATAGTCGGCGGCGGTTGTTGTCGTTGTCGTTGCTGCTGCTCCTGCTGCTGCAGTTTGGGCGGAGGCGGCTGTTGCTGTTGCTGCTGTTGTGGATCATCCGGGAATGCCTCCGCGTCTCCGTCATCAACAGTATCAGCATCGGCATCAGTAGGTGGCGGTTGTCGTTGCCTCGGTGGCGTTTGCTGCTGCTGTTGCGGCGGCGGCGGCGGCGCGAAGGCACCTTCCTCTTCTCCCAATTCTAACTCTAATCCCTCTTCTTCCATCATCGGCGGTGGCATTCTTTGCTGCTGATGATGATTCTGCGCGTGCGGCGGCGGCATCTGTCCGTGCTGGTGATCGTCTGCGTGTGGAGGTGGTGGTGGCGGAGGAGTAACTTGATGATGTCCTCGCGGTGGCATCACCCCCATCATGTGCGGAACGTGCACTCCCGATTCTCTCGCCGCGATTTCCTCCTCCGTCAACGATTCCTCCGTTCCGTGACGACGACGATGATTATCGTCGCGCTCCCCTCCATCCCGCGCGTTCGCGCTACCGAAAACGATGAAAATCGCAGACAGGAAGAGGAGAAGAACGAGACGAGGAGGTCTCGCAACGATAGCTTTCATCTTCTTTCTCTGTCTCGTCCGTCTCTCTGTCTCTCTTTCTCTCTCTCTCTATATATATATGAAGTGCGTGTGTGTTTTTGCGGAAAGTTTGTGTGGAAGAGCAGATTTTTGTGGGAAAAAATTTGTCTTTTTCTCTCTTCATTTACATCGTTTTTGTGTGATGTGTGTGTGTGTGTGTGTCTCTCTCTCTCTCTCAATCTTTGAGTGTGTCTCTCTGTCTCTCTCTCTCTCTCTATCTCTCTCTCTATCTCAATCTCTCTTCATTCCTTTTCCTTTCCCTTCTCCTCCTCCTTCTCGTCATCTTGAACGCGAATTTGAGCCTTCGCGACGGCCAATCGCGCGCCGAGAACGCGAAACGCGGAGCACGAGACGGCGTCGATATTGTTGCGAACGAAAAACTCGATGGACTTTGGTTCGGCGGCTTGTTCGCCGCACGCCGAGTATCGAACGGCGCGACCGGCGGTTTCGTCGAGGGCGATTTTGATGAGCCTACCGACGCCGTCGACGTCTAAAACTTCGAACGGGTCGACGAGGGCGACCTTTTCTCGTTCATAGGCTTGGAAGAATTGGCTGTCGTCGCGGGAATATCCGAAAACCATTTGAGTCAAATCGTTCGTGCCGAAGGAGAAGAACGACGCTCGAAGAGGGAAGTTTTCTTGACCGGCATCTTCGATGCCAATTAAGTTCTTCGCGATTAAGCACGATCGAGGCGTTTCGAGCATGCATCCGACTTCAAACGGATGGTAATCGAGCTCGAATTCGCGTTCTTTCGCCAATCGACTCTCAAAGTGATCTTTAGCGAAGCGAAGCGTGTGCCTTCTCGCCAAGTACGCCGCGTGCATCTCGCGATCGATGATGTGCACTTGTTGGAGATATTCGCTGACCGTAGCGACGAGTGGAATCATGATTTTCACTACGGGTTGGATACCCGTTTTCTCGTGCGCGTCGTAGTACGCGTGCGCGATAGCGCGCGTCGTCATAGCGGTGATCTCCGGATACGAAATCCCCAGACGACAGCCTCTATTTCCCAGCATCGGGTTCGTTTCGCGTAATTTTGAGATTTTCGCGCGCAACGTCGTCTCGGAGACGTCGCAATACTTTGTGATTTCTTCCAAGATCTCCGGGTCGTCTAACTCTGCATCTTTCGGTAGAAATTCATGCACGGGCGGGTCCAACAACCGAATCGTTATGGGCTTTTCGTGACCCACTGCGTGGAAAAGGTTGGTGAAGTCGTATCGCAGTATCGGTTCGATAGCCTCCAATGCCTTTGAGCGCGCGTCTTCGTCCTTCGCGAGGAAAAGCTGACGCACACATCGAACGCGATCGGGAGATGCTAAGAACATGTGCTCCGTGCGACACAATCCGATACCGGATGCGCCAAAAGTTTCCATCGCGAACCTTATTTCTTTCTCCGTATCGCAGTTCGCGTACACCTGCGTCTTAGACGGAATATTGTCGACCCATTCCATGAAATCCATCAACGCTTTGTTATCTTTCACGGCGGTTCCCAGAGGTTCTAACTCTTTTTCGCCTTCGATGACTTCACCTCGCGTGCCGTCGATGGATATGAAATCACCTTTGCGGAACGAAACGTCTGGGTATTCCTCGAACACGACCGAGCGTTCGACGATAGTTCGTGAACTCGTCGTATTGGCTGGTTCGAGCGCGTCGCGATGAGTTGTCACATCAATATGCTCCACTCGTGGGTGCGGAGCGACGTGATACTCGTGATCGACAAAGTGCATTGACTTTGTTCCCGCGACGCACGGTTTTCCCCAACCTCGCGCCACAACTGCCGCGTGCGACGTCATCCCGCCTCGCGCGGTTAAAAAACCATCGCTTGCGTGCATACCGCCAACATCTTCTGCGCTCGTTTCTTCTCGGACGAGGATAACTTTCTGGCCAAATTTGTGCATTTTGATAGCATCCGCGGATGTGAACGCGATGCGTCCAGACGCACACCCCGGGCTCGCTGCTAAGCCTTCCGCCAGGACGTTCCAAGAAGAGTTGCCGAAAGAGGTAAACGCTGGGCGACGAAACGTCGGGTGGATGACTTGTTCGATGTGTTCGACGTTGACGTACTTCGCGACGGCATCTCGCGGAGAGATTAACTTATCCTTTTCGACGAGATCGGTTGCGATTTTAAGCGCGGCGATTCCGGTTCGTTTACCAACGCGACACTGTAAAATATACAACACGTTGTCTTCCACGGTGAACTCTACGTCCATCATGTTCTTATACGCTTTCTCAAGGACGTCGCAAGCCTCTTTCAACTCCTCCAAAGCGTCGCCGAATCCGAATTTTGCCATATCTGCGATTTGCTCCGGCGTTCGAATACCGGCGACGACGTCTTCACCTTGCGAAGATTGCAACCACTCTCCGTAAATCATATCGTCTCCAGTCGCCGGGGATCTAGTGAAACACACTCCGGACAAACTCTTTTCGTTCAAGTTTCCGTACACCATCGCTTGAATGTTTACGGCAGTCCCGGCTAACCCGGTTGTTTTTGTCACTTCGCGATACACTCGCGCACGCGGATTATTCCACGACTTAAACACCGCTTCGATGGTTAAGATCAACTGTTCTTCCGGGTCTTCCGGAAACTTCTTATCGTGCGCGTCGTAGACGTCTTTATACGCTTCGCACAAGCTTTGTAAATCATCCGCTTTCAAATCGACGTCGTTTTCCACGTTCCTCAGCTCTTTCAACTTTTTCAGCTTCCTCTCGAAATCTTCGTGCGGAATACAAAACACGACGTCACCGAACAAATCCAACAATCGGCGATACGCGTCGTATATGAACCGTCTCTCGGATTCCTCCTTGAACGAAGTTCGCGTCAACGCGTCCACGACTCGATCGTTCAATCCTAAATTCAACACCGTATCCATCATCCCCGGCATGCTCGCCTCGGCTCCAGATCGCACGGACAACAACAAAGGCAACTCTTCGCCGACGAAATCGGTGCTCTTTCTCCAAAACATCTTCGAAACCTGCTCCCCGATCACATCCACCGCTTCGAAAATCAAATCCTCCAAACCTTTCAACGTCTCCGGTCCTTTCTCGAGATACTCTCGGCACATGTTCACCGATAAAGTCGCACCCGGTGGTACTTTCAATCCGAGATTGGTCATCGCCGCTAATCCGGCGCCTTTCCCGCCCAATACTTTCGCCATCGTCGCGTCGCCATCGCATCGCGAGCGCGTGAACAGGTACACTTTTTTGTTCTGTTGTTGTTGTTGTTGTTGTCGTCGTCGTCGTCGTCCTTCGATCTCCCCGCCTCCGCTCACGTCGTTGTCGTCGTCGTCGTCGTCGTCGTCGTCGTCGCTCTTCCCTCTCGCGGAGGAGGATGATACCGACGAATACGCGAAGACTTTTTTACCGATCGCGCGCAACATTCTCTCGCGTTCGCGTTTCTTCTTTGCGAAAAGTAAAGCGCGAGGTGCGGTGAACGCGCGTCCTCCCGAGTGCGCACCGACGCTCGATGGTGCCATTTGAGGTTTTTTCCGCGTATTTTATCGTATTTTAGATACAAAAAAAAATCGACAGAAAATCAAAGACGCGCGCAAGCAAACACATTCGTAAACGCACGACGACTCGAACAACTCGCGCGCGCGCGAAAAAAGATGGATAAAATGATGAACAGCGCGCTCGACTTGGTCGAAGAACAAATCGTCAACAGGCTCGAAAATACCGGGTTGGTGACGTTCGACGACGAAGAGAACACCATTAGTGGTGGTGGTGGTGGTGGTAAGATGACCGAGAGAGGGAAAGACGTCGTGCGCAAGTTGAAGCAGATTCGAACGCGGAAAGCGCGCGAGAAGAGCGCGCGCGAGAAGAAACGCGAGGCAAAAGAGGAAGAGAAGGCGAAGAAAAAAAAGGAGGATAAGGAAGCGGATTTGAAATTGATGGAGATTGTCAAGAGGGCGCAGAAACCGCCGGCGCAAACAACTGATGGTGATGGTGCATCGACGGACGTGAAGGAAACGAACAAGGAGAAAGACGCGCTGGTGAAGGCGCTGCTGAAAGAGGTGCAACGTTTGCGCGAACGAGTGAAGACGAGTTACGAAGACGATGAAAAGGAAGGAGAGAATGCTTCGTCGACGTCATCGACGGGAGAAGGAGAAGAGGAGGAAGAAGATTCCATCTTGATCTCGGCGATTGAAGAAATAGAAGCTACGTTTGCGTTGCGAAGCGAGTTGGACGTGTCTCTTCGACAGTTGGAAAAGAGCAAGCAAAGCACGGTGGATTCTGAATTGTTAGAGAAAGAGCGAGAAGGTTTCGAAGAGCGCTTGACTCGGGAAGTGGAGAAGAAGACTAAAACGTTGGAGGTTCGAAAAACAGCGGCGGAAAACGCGGCGGATCAAGCGAGGAAGAAATTCGCCGAGGCGGAGCAAAATTTACGAGAGTTGAGGAAGAGACACGATGAGGCACAGAGTCGCATTTTTGATTTAGAAAATAACGAAATGGAGATGAAATCGACGTTAGCAAAAGATCGAGAGAGTTTGAAGCTCGAAGTTGAGAAATTGCAGAAGCGGGAGGAGGAATTCGTGAATAAGACAAACAACGGAGGTGTGATGATGAGGAATAATAGTAACAGTCTCCCAGAACTCGGCATCGCGGCTTTGGAGGAGAAATTACAAGTGAAAGAAAGGATGATTGCCAAACTAGCAGAAGACGTGGAAGAGATGGAGAAGGCATCGGTGGAGAAGGCGAAAGAGGCGGAAAAGAACGTCGCGAGTTTAACGAAACAATTGACGGAGACGAAGTTGAAGTTGGAAGAAACGAAGAGAGAACTTATGAAGGAACAGAGCAATGCGGAAATGAGTGGGGCGAAAGTTGTCGAGGAATTAAAAGAACGCGTGCGAGTTTTGCAAGCGCTGGTGGATTCTGAAGATGGCGACGTGGCCGAAGCTATGGCAATTAGGGGTAGCGACGATACCAACGAAAAAGGCGAAGGAGAGGAAGAAGAAGGCAACGGCGGCAAAGCGCTCATAGCCGTGCGAGATAAAAACAGAAGATTAGCCGCAGAGATTGCCGTCGCGAAACGCGCAAAGGATGATGCAAATAAGGAAAAAGAAGTAGCCATCGAAAGAGCGGTCGCGGCGGAGACGAAATTGATGCAAGCGGCGGAAACTATTTCAGTTTTAGAGGATGACTTAGCGAAGCGCACGACATCGACACCGTCCGCCGCAACAGATGATGCATCATCATCTTCGGCAACGACGACAGGAACAACGTCAAACTCAGATGCTGATATGATTGCAATCTTAGCTTCACAAAGAGACCGATTCAAACGGCGAGTTTCTGAACTCGACGAGGAGAAAGCTCGCGTAACGACTGAACTCTCCTCGACGAGCGCTAAAGTTGCAAAACTCGAAGAAGACAACGTTAAACTTTTCGAAAAGATTAGGTACGTGCAAAAATACTACGCTTCGAAGTTATCGGGTGGTGCCTCCGCGGCGGTCAAAATTCTTCGCGTTGACGAATCCGGCGTGCCTTTGAGCGACTCCTTAGAATCGGAAAAATCAGCCAACAAAAGCGCTAGGTATTCGTGCGGCGTCGGGGGCGTGACGATTGGTGTGGACCGTTTGGCGATTTCAGACGGCATGCGAAAACGCGCGCAGCGATACGGGTGTGGTTTTGGCGGCGGACACGGAGATTTGGAAAGCGCTAGTTTAGGCGGGGACGAAGGCGGCGTCGTGGGTAGATACCGCGAGCGTTATCTGGCGCGCCTGAATCCGTTCAACGCGTTCAAACGCACGGAAAGCGAGGATGGAGGTGCATCCAATTTAGCCACGCACGATCGATTGGCCATGGCTGGAGGGAAAGCGTTGTTATCGAGCAGAGGTTTCCGCAGCTTCTTTGCGCTGTATTTCCTCGCTATGCATCTGTTTTTAGCGATGGTGCTATATTCCCACAGAGCAAAGTTCTCGCTCGATTGAAATGCAGTAGAAGTTTTTTTGCCCCCGGCTCGCGTAGAAAAAAATAGCACGTAGTGGTAATGGATTTGTTAGATCGATGACGATATTTACTGGTACAACACAACTAAAATTATGAAACTCAACTTACTCGCTTACTTGCGGAGCTTTAAAAACGCTCTCGACGATCGGGTTATCGCACGACAATATCAAATGCTTCACAATCTCGTAAGTGGCAAAGGAAACTGCGCTCATCGGCATACAACGCGTCGCGGCTACCTTTGCACCTTTGTACAAACTCCCAATACCTCTATTCATCGCCATTAACCAGAACGTATCGTGAAATGTTAAAGAAAATCTATTCGTCGCCGCTTTTCTCGCGATCAACTCCATCGGAAACGCCGCTAACTGCCCGGTAGTCGCTGAAATTGCGCCCACGCACATGGAAACGTGCGGCTCGACGTACTCTTTGTTAAACGTGTCTTTGTACCATTCGGCAATAATATCGTACGTCCCGAACGTCAGCGCTGCTTCCGGTGCAATCGCCAGCAACGCTGGCGTCAATCCGCGCATTAAACCACCGAAGCCTTCGTTCTTCACCACGTGATGGATTCCCAACCCGACCGAAAACGGCCCCGTAAAATTCTCCGAAATCTTTCCCGCCGCTTTTCTCGTCGCATACGCGTCGAGAGGATACAACAACAAACACGCGCTCACCCCACACAACGCCCCAGCGAGCATTTTAATCGAAATCTCCGAGTCTTTTTTCTTCTCCACTTCTACTTCTTCTTTACGCTTTCTCCTTCTATTGTTATGATTACCGCCATGATTACTCGTAGTAGTAAACGTTTCCGTCGCTCTTTTCTTCTCTCTCCTTTTTTCTACAAACGCGTGTAAATTCGAGTTGAAGAAGTGAAACGTGGCAAAATTTAATCCTTTACTCGGTCCGTACCTCAACATCATCGTGGTGTTGCCGGCAAACAAAGCCTTGATGCCTTCATTTTTCGCGATTTTCACGAGCGACGGCACCAGTTTGCACTGATTCGTCAGCTGGTTGGTCATTTTTCGCACCTGAACGACATTCAACGGCGACGTGACCGTCCTCGATAACGCGCCGCCGCAAAAGCCGGCGACTAAGTGCGTCATGAACGTCGCCTGCTCACGTTCGGTTTTCTTCGTCTCTTCCTCCTTCTCGTTCTTTTTCTTGCTCTCGTTCTTCTTCTTCTTCTTCTTTTCCAATAAAAGCGTCTCTTCGGAGCGAACCGATAAGCTGCTCACGGATTGATTTCTTCTCCCTCTTCTCCCTCTTCCGACGCAATCATCATCATCGAGCAAAACTTTTGAAGTCGACGACGAAGACGAAGACGACGAAGACAAAGACCCGAAAAAGACGACGTTTTTCTGGCGGTGGTGTTTTTGCTGCGCGGCCGCGCGCTCTCGAGGATGATGCGCGCTCATAGTAGGGGTGGACATTTTATTTTTTTTGCGGAATATTCCCGAGATGTGACATATTTTTACAAAATGGCATCAAAAACTATCGTATTAAAATGCTACGCTTTTACTACGTTACGGCTCTGTTATTGCTACTACTAGGTACTATTAATCTCACTTTATGTTGTTTATGTTTATGTTGTTGTGGTGGTGGTGTTCATCTTGACTTCCTCAGCCGCTCGTCTCGGCGTTTACACGCGTGCGTGTGCGCGCTGAGGTACGCGCGCGTCGTCGTCGTCAGCCGTCTTCTTCTTTCGTAGACGACGAGATACTTTGCTTTACGTTACTTACTTTTTTTCAAAACCTTTGGCACCGACTGACTCTAAAGCCGCGCTCGCGCACGAGTTTATGACTTTGAACCTTTGCGGTCCTAAGTGGGTTCCGCCGAACCACCGCGTCACGGCGACGAAGACGTTTTCGCTCCCTCGCAGACGCAAAACGTTGGCTAAGTTTTTCCCGGCGCCGGTCTCGCCGTCGTCGTTGAAATCGTCGTCGTTCGGTATTCGGTACGCGAAAATTCTCGGGTGCGTGGCAGTTTGGACTTTCGGGTCGAGCAAGATGAGCTTCAGCGCTATTTTGATTTCTTTGATGGTTTGGACGTCGGTCACCGTGTGCGCTTGAAAACGACATTTTTCAAAACACACGATGTCGTGCGATTTGAACCGTTTCCGAACGTCGTCGGCTAGCTCCGTCTCTAACAACGGCGTCACGTTCGGGTCGCCCTCGTGTTTCCAACTCACCAGATGATCTTTAAATATTGCCGCTTTCGTCTTTGCATCTTCTTCGCTCATGCGTTTCTGCTTCTCTCTCCGTTCTCGCGCGCTTCGCTCGTTCTCCTCTCTCTCTTTCTCCTCTCGTCTCTTCGCCTCCGCTTCTTCTCGTTCGAACATTTCTTTGTATTTCTCGATGAATTCAAACGCGAAGACTTCGTTCTCATGCATCGCATCCTTCGTCTTTCTCACGAGCTTCTCGAAATCCCAGTCAAAGTTATCTGGCGTTTTCATCTCTTCGATCGCGAACGGCGCGCGCGACGGGTACGCGGCGGCATCCATGCACAAGACGAGACGCGATTTCGTTCCAAAATTCACGCTCACGCGAAACGCGTTTGTTTTTTTTCCTTCTGATTCTTTATCGACTTCTTCTTCTTCTTCTCGAATTTTAACGACGACGACTGCATTATTCGTCGTCGCGTTTTCGTCTTCTTTTTCTTCGCCGCATCCCCCGCGGTGGTCGATCATCTCGTCGTCATCATCATCGTTGATGTTATATATCGCTTTCAGAGCTTCGATTTCGTCTCGAATCTTACCCGCGTTTTCTTCTTCTTCTTCTTCTCGCTTCGACATTCTCTCTCTGTATCTTTTAATTCAGTCTCTCCGCATAAAAGACCACCGCGCGATCGAGCGTTTGAACGCTCACGATAAACAAAAAACGCGCGTTAAATAGAGTATTTTAAAAGAGAGAGTTTATGAAATGAAGCAAATCCCCTAAAATTAGATATTACACACTTTCGGATGATACGCGCGCGCACATGCGCATCATCTCTATTCTCTCTTCTCAATTCCCAAACGTCGTTGTCGTCGCAGTTTCACCTTCCCCGACTTTAGCATCAATCAGTTTTTGTAATTTCAACCGCCGGTGCCTCCAATAATGTCGTTTCGGGGACTTTACTCTTCTTCGCTTCGAGCGCTCTGACATATGCTTCCTCTGCCGCTTTCGCCGGGTCGTACTGACTTCCCGGTAAAATATATCTCGGTTCGCCGTTCGGTGGCGGGTTCGTGCACGGGGTGATGAGGTTACACTCGACGGCGGCGTAGGCGGCTGAAGAAAAAGACGCAGAAGTGAGAAAGAGCGCGGCGGCGGTGGTGGCGGTGGTAAGACGCGCGGCGTTGTTCTTCGTCGTCGATATCTTCTCGTCGTTGTCGTTATCCGAAACGGCAGCGCGGGGAGTTGAATAATGCATTCTCCTCTTCGAAGAAGAAGAGGAAGAAGAAGAGAGGGAGAGGAGAACTCTCGTCGTCGTCGTCGCGGTGGTCGTCGCAGAAGCAAACATATCAGTTATATGCGTATCAAACGAGCGGGAAGGATCGATCGATCGATGATGTACTTTATTAGGCGCGTAAATTTGAGCAAATGAAGTAAGGGATGAATTTCCCTAACAAAGCGTATCTGGATATCTTCAATACGCGAGCACGCCCAGAGAAAAAAGAAGAAGAAGCGACAACAACAACAATATAAATGAGTCGCGTTCTGGTGGAACACAAAACGCTTTTCGCGACAAACGACGTGTGCGTGATCACCATCTCCGACGTTCAAAGTCGAAACTCGTTAACGGAACTTTCGTTGAAAGCGTTGGCGAAAGCCATCGGAAAGGCGTCTTCTTCGTCGGAAGAAGACGCCTTTCCGACGCGATGCGTGATACTCACGGGCGATGGAGAAGACGCGTTTTCGTCTGGAATTAACTTATCGGCCGCGAAGAGCGTGTTTCGAATGTCCGAAGAAGACTACGAGTCCGACCCGGTGCACGCGATGGAAACGTCTCGAGTGCCAATAATATGCGTGGTGAACGGCGCGGCGATAAACGCGGGGTTTGAGATCGCGTTAGCAGCGGACGTGATATTGGTGACGAAAAACGCGCGATTTATAGACGTGCACATGGAGTTAGGTTTGATGCCGTCGTGGGGGTTATCTTCGAAACTGAGCAGAGCGATTGGGATAAACAACGCGAAGTTGTTCAGCGCGTTTGGAGACACGCTCACGGGGGATGAAGCGGTGCGATTAGGATTGGCGCAGAAGAAGGTATTTGACAGCAAGAGCGATGCGATGGAAGAGGCTATTCGTCTCGCTGGGAAGATGATTGAGAAGAGCAGGAGTAAAGAGAGAGCTCGCGTCGCTTTGGAAATAATCGATGAAGGATGGAAGAAAGCGTACGGCGAGGCGAGACGAATAGAACGCGAAAAAGCGTTTGCGCAATACAGATCGCTCCCTCTCGAGGATATGTTCAAAAGTCGTCGAAGGGACAAAAGTGGTGGAGGAGGAGAATTGCGCTCAAAACTTTAGAACATAACCCCGTGGTAGTTTTTTAGCAACGCATAGCCTCGTAGAAGCGTAGTTTTATGTAGAGATTTAGACCAGCAAGCGCTTTGCGCAAAAATTATTTCGCGAATCGATTCTTTTGTTACATATGCGCTCGCGCACGCGTCGGAATTAGCTAGTACCATCATAGCATCGCTCGCTACTAATATTTCGTGTTGCTACTGTTTTTTTTGCGATGAAACTACGGTCGAGCGCCGTCGTCGCAATTGATTCGCCAACTCTTCCATCATCATCATTTGCGCGCTCCCTCCTCTCGAGGCGTTGGCAGTTTTCGCTTTATCTCCTTCGGCAGCCGAGTTATCGGTGGTGTCATCAACGCCACTCGCATTCGACGCGCGAGGCGCATCTCGCTCCGTAGAAACGCTAACTTTTCTCAATTTAGCACCTCTTCGAATAGCTTCCATTAGGGCGCCTCGTCCACCGTCGTCCGCGGCAGGGGAAGGCACTTCTTGCCTCGAGTTGTTCGAAGCCGGAGGTGGCGGAGGTGGCGGAGGTGGCGGAGAAGGTGATGATGACGGTGCCTGCCTGTTGATAGCGATGATGCTATTGTTGCTACTTCTAACGCTACTTTTTTGACTCGTCGGCGTGGAACTTTTTTTCTTTTTCCTCGACGATGGAGCTTTCTTCTTCTGAGGATTGCGTAGAAACGCGCTCGGACTGTACGGATTCTCGGACGTTAGCGTAAACTCGTACACATCAGACCCACCAAAGCCTTCTTTTCTTTGCTCTCCGGTTGCACTCTTCGACGCAGATGGTATCGGCGACGGAAGTGTTCCAGGAAAGACGACAACGGGGGCTTCTGAAGCCTTTGGTCGAAAACTGAACACGCTTTCTAACGACTTTTTCGCGCTCACGACGTTCGCGTCTCCGCCATCATCGTTCTCGCCCGAGGTTGAAGTGTTTGTATTCACGTCGGCATCCGGCATCCGCACGCTTCGAACGATTTCCGGAGGTACGATTGATTTCGGCGGCGGCGAAGAAAGCAAAAGTTTTTTCGCAAAACCGTCGCTCAGATCTTCCACTTTTTCATTACCGTCCCTGCTGACTTCTTCTTCTTCGTTCTCTCCGTCGCCGTCTTTTGCTTTCCCTCTAAAACGCAACGCTTCGCAATCGTAAAACGCCGTCTTTGCTGGCATCACGTCCGCCAAAGATCCTTTTCGATTCATGAGCCTAACATGCGCTCTATTACCTCCCAGTTTCCTCGAACTTGCGTTATCTTCGCGATCTAATCTTTCGTGGTCCGCCTCGCTTTCCCCTAACGCCGACTTCCCGTCGCCTTTCATTAAAGACCGCGCCAACGCTCTCGCGCTCTCACCGTAGCATCTCGCGCGCATCGCCATATTCTCCACGTCTTTAAACGCCCTCCTCTTTGGCCTGTTTTCGTTCGCTCTTTGAATCGCGTTTCGTACCTCATCGTCGTAATACATCATCCTTCTCGTCGTCGTCCGCTGCTTCGCTCCGTCCTCCTCGTCGTCCGCGACGACGACGTACTTCCTCGATGACTCCAACACCAGCAAATCTTCTTCTCCTCCTTCTCCACCAACATTACCATTATTATTATTATTATTACAATCGTAATACTTCCTCTGCGCTTCCGCTATTTTCCGTTCGCACCGCCTCACTCTCCCGTCCATCTCCAGCGCTTTCGAAACCAACCGGTCGATTTCCTTTTCCACGTTCCCAAAAATCTCGTCCGACGCGTCCGCGACCGCGCGCAGCGACTGTAAAATAGATTCGTAACTATCGTTACTGCGAACAGAATCATTCGTTTTCGAGCCTGCGCCTACGCCGCTACTCGCGGAGGAGACGACCGAGGCTAACGGTATCTCAAACGTCTTTTTCTCTTCCTTTCCCCGCTGTTGTTGTTGTTGTTGCGAATTCATTTTCGATGTTCACGTCTCCTC
>Ga0255769_10002608_pt1 | contig 19079 bp, 16 predicted proteins | sample 041ome_9_FD_179637 | JGI IMG/M metagenome (GOLD analysis project Ga0255769, IMG submission 179637) | Coastal salt marsh microbial communities from the Groves Creek Marsh, Skidaway Island, Georgia - 041413US metaG (version 2) | ecosystem: Environmental > Aquatic > Marine > Intertidal zone > Salt... | reverse complement strand
AGGAAGAAGAAGAAGAGGAAGAAGAAGAAGAAGAAGAAGAAGAAGAAGAGAGAGAAACAACTGCCCCGTTGCCATCTTCGCCGCCGCTCATTAAAGGGCAATATCGTCGACTGATTCCAAGAAAAGCATCACTATTTCTCGGCGTATCGCACGCCGTTCAGAGACGAGAGGAAGAGCAAGAGGAGGAAGAACAAGAGGAAGAAGAAGAAGAAGAAGAAGAAGAACGACGACGAGGACAACAACAACAAAGAAGAGAAATGTGGGAAAGTTTAGATTACGCGAAGATTGACTCCAAGTGGTCTCGATTAAACTTTAAACAGACTAAAGCTGGTGTACTTACTCTAGAGCGATGGTCAAACTCGACATTTATTGGGATCATCGTAGGATCTGTGGCATTCGCGATGATGAGGTTGATCGATATTTTGTACACATGGCGCGTCGATACAGTTCTTACGAATGCAGCGTTTTCTTTCGTTGTTCGCGTCGTTTTCTTTTGTTTCGTGAGCGCATTGTTCTCTTTCACGAGCGCTTCATTAACTTTGATTGAACCAACGGCAGCTGGAGCGGGTGTTTCGTACGTCGTCGCCGAGCTTAATGGCGTCTCTTCTCCGAAAGCCATATCTTTGAAAAGTGGGATTGTCAAGATGATCGGGACAATATTTTCGGTATCGAGCGGCCTAGCGGTAGGCCCGGAAGGTCCACTCGTACACATCGGTGCAATTATCGGCTCTGCTTTTGCCCGTGGTGCCTCTGGAAGACATCAGTGGAGAGTTATGGGAGACTCAGACTTTCGAGACATTGTGAGCGCCGGTGCGGCCGCAGGGCTCGCCAGTGCCTTCGGTTCTCCGATCGGCGGAGTATTGTTTTCGAGCGAAGAAGCGAGCTCTTTTTGGTCTCACGATACGACCAAAAGAGCCCTCCTGTGCTCGACGTTAGCCGTGTTTGTCTTAGCGGCTCTGAATGGATCGATTGGGAAACCGTTCGGACTACTTCAACTCGATTTTGCCGAGGAGGAGAAGCACTGGGAGCTCTTTGAGCTCGGACCTTTCCTCCTCCTCGGGATCTTATCAGGAATACTAGGTGCGATGGTCACCTTGGCAGTTTCTAAACTCGCGCGTTATCGTCTCAGTTCTAAGTTTGGGCGCGTTAGCGAAGCGACAGCAGTTACGTTCATGATCTGCTTGACGCAAATACTTCTATCGATATTACTCGGTCGATGTGTTCAATACGACGACGAAGACGACGATCCCACGAACACTCGCAAAACGTTTCCCAGGTCCATCAGAGTCGCGATGAGATGTGGCGTTGGTAATCAAGAAAAATCATACAATGATTTGGCCAGTCTATTACTCGGGTCACGGGACGACAATTTAAAATACTTGCTTTCAGGAAGAGCAAAGGACGCTACGTCTATTTTGATCTTAAGTTACTCATTCCTTTTTCAGCTCTTTGCTATCGTCTTCTCAGCAGAGTGCGCCTTACCGGCTGGATTGTTCTTACCAACTCTTACATGGGGCGCGATGTTAGGGAACATCTTTTCCAAGGTATCGGAGATACTTTTTAAAACAAAGCTCTCCGGGGGAGCGTACGCGCTCGTTGGCGCCACCGCGGCTTTGGCAGGAGTGTTTCGAGGCTCGATATCGCTCGTGGTCATTATCTTAGAAGGGACGGGCCAATTAAATTTTCTGCTCCCGTTACTTCTTTGCGTGTTCGTGGCCAATAAGTTCGCTTCCTTTATCTCACCGTCGTTCTATGAAAGTCAGCTGGAAAGAAGAAATATTCCGTATCTGCACGTAGAGGCACCGAAAGGAGCGTGCGTAAGTGAAACTGAGGAAACATTAACGGCCGGAGATATTTGTGCTGCTCCCGCCGTAACTTTCCAAGAAATTGAAAGCGTGGGTAATATCGAAGAAATTTTGAAGACGACGACTCATAACGGCTTCCCCATCGTTAAAAATGTTGGGTACGGTGAAAAGCGTTTAATTGGTCTTATGCTTAGATCGCAATTGCTGACGTTACTCTCGCGGCGCGCCTTTATTGAAAACATAATCTTTTACGAACAAGAGGGCGACCAAGACCAAGAAAGTGCGATGTCGTCGTCGCCGCTGCGCCCAGGTTCGTCAAAGTCGCATCTTCTTGATGTCTCTACTTCCAGCGAGCTTCCGTCAGAATTAAGATTCAGATCCTTGCAGCAACGCGAAGCGTTTGAGAACCTGGAAATCGCCATGCGGACATTTCATCAAAGAAAATTGTTCACCGAGCGCTTCGCGCTTGGCGTAAAATATATCGAATCCATCGGCTTATCTGAAAATGAAAAGAAGTCGCACGTCATTTTGAGCGATTTCATGATGTTGTCGCCAATAAGCGTGACAGAGCAAAAGAGCGTGGAGCGAGTTTGGGAGATATTCCGCCAATTGGGCTTGCGTCACTTGTGCGTAGTCGATTCCAAGAATATCATCAAAGGCATGATTACGAGGGAGGATCTTTACAAACTTCAACACTGAGAAGTTACTTTAACGAAAGAAAAACACATACAAACACTTATTCATCTAGGTAATCCAATGCGTCTATCTTGTCATTAAATCGCTTTTTCATCGTCGCTAAAATCTTCAATCAACTTATCCAAATCGCTTCGAATGTCCCCGACTACTGAGCTCGACATTCGATCGTGAAATAAAACGCCGTCTAAATGGTCGTACTCGTGCTGAAAGACTCGAGCTTCGAAACCTTCTAGAGTCATTTTAAACTTGTTTCCTTCGACATCCTGCGCTTCAATCTTGACGCCCATCGGTCTCTGTATTGGTATTTAAAGCAAATATAATACAATTAAAAAAAGAGGAACCAGGGGGTGAGCTTCAATGAAAGAGATGTTGAAATGAACAAACGAAGAAGTTGTTCAAGAATGAAAAGAAAAGCCTCGCGTATTAGCTCACATTTCTCCGCACAGCTTCTCGATTAAAAGAAACTCGGATTAGCGTATATTTATGTTTTGATCGCTCATCGGCCGTTTTCGTTTTCCACACTCCCTCGCGAACACGAACGCGAACGCGAAGAGAAAGAAGGGTGATTGATACAAAGGAAAAGAGAAAAGACGAAACCACTATAACACGCACCTCAACTTCCGCGTAAATCTTTGGAAAGGATAAGCATCCTTCCTCGAAGAAATCTTTCTGTTTGCTGAATTTGCTAATCTTTGGGTTCACCAAAACGACTTCTTTTCCTTCGCCCGGCGCTCCGGCTTCGTTGTACACCATGAGACGATAATTCACGCCCACTTGTGGTGCGGCTAACCCACACCCGACGGTTTCGTACATGATTTTGAACATTTCTTTCGAGAGCTCTTTTAAATTGTCGTCAAATACCGTCACCGGCTCATTCTCGGCTCGTAAACACTTTGAAGGGTAGAGTTTGATGGAAAGCGGTAAAGTAAACTTCACCGGTTCTGCTGGTTTCGCATCTCTCCGAATGTCGTCCATCTCGCTGTTGAAGAGCATGCCTTTTCGAGCGTTTGCGACAACTTTTGATGATCTCCTAATGTTGCTGTTGTTGTTGTTGTTATTATTGTTGTTGTTGTTCTGATTGGTATTGTTGTTCACAAGAGGAGGAGGAGCAGCAGGAGAAGAAGAAGAAGAAGAAGAAGTTGTTGACGACGATGACGACGAAGAAGAAGAAGAGAATGCGACTGTTCGGACCGACGTCTTGCTTCTCCCTCGACAGGAAGGAGACGTCCTTGAGGATGTCGACGCGGACGTGGTAGTAGACGCGTACGAAGTTGACGCTCTCCTCGCCGCACAAACGAACGCGAGATTACTCGTGCACGCGCGCATCTTGTGTTGTGTTGTTATGCACGGACGACTCTCTTCTTTCGTATCTGTCGTTGGATTGATGAAGAATTTATATTTTTTTACGAACAGAAAGAGGAGAGACAAATCGGCTTCTTCTCACTCTTGCAGAAATAAAAATTGAGCGAAACAAAAAGAGCGCGAAAAGAAACACACACACACACAAACATGTTTTCTCTTTCCGCATCCTCCTTCGTTGGAACTTCCGTTTCGGCTTCGTTCAAAGGTACGCGCGATGCGTTCGTCGCAAAAGGCGCTCGAGAGTGCTTTTCCGAGCGCGGCGATTTTTATTTTTTGTTTTAGTCGCGTAAAATGAGTCGCTTAAAGCGGCGACGACACTTGACTGCGGAGGGAACCTGAATTTCGAGGAAAATTACGCGCGCTGTTTTCGTGCACTCGCGAACATCGAGGGACGATAGGAACGACGTGCACTCGAACGTTAGTATTGTTCTGTTCGAATTACGGTCCGAGTGTCTCTGGAGCTTTTAACGACGTCTTGAATACGCGGTCGCGCGTAATGTGCATTCCTCAGGAAAAAAACCTACGTGGGGGATAAAAACCTCCTTTATCCACTTCTCCTTTCTCTCGTTTGTCGTTCTCTTCTTCTTCTTCTTCTTCTTCTTCTTCTTCTCTGTCGCTAACTTCTTCTTCTTCTTCTTCCGTTATGATGTAATACAGGTCGACAACAACAACAACAGCAACCGCAACAGCGTGGTGCGTTACAAATCCGCGCTGCGCGTGTAGCTGGCGTTGAAATCCCAAACAACAAAAGAGCCGAGACGGCGTTGACGTACATTTTTGGCATAGGAAACACCACCGCGAAGGCTGTTATGGCAGCGACTGGATTAGAGAACAAAAGAGTGCGCGAGTTATCCGAAGAAGAATTAACTATTTTGCGTGAAGAAGTCGATAAGTACAAAAACGAAGGACAGTTGAGATCGTTGATTTCCTTGAACATCAAGAGATTAAAAGAGATTCAGTGCTATCGCGGGAAGAGACACATCGCCAATTTGCCGGTCAGAGGTCAACGATCAAAGACGAACGCGAGAACGAGAAAGGGTAAATCGAAAACCGTTGCGGGCAAGAAGAAATAATTCTGATGGCGTGAACTTTTTATAAATCTTCGATTGAGAATAGAGAAGAGGATTTATTTATAGATACGACGACGACGTCCAAAGGAGGACGCGTCTTTTAGCCGAATTTGTTATACATTATTCTTTAGATATTTTTACATTTGAACTCTTCACGACATCTCTTTTCGCTCGAAATCTCTGTAAGCGTCTTTCATCAAGTCGAAGACTTTATCCGCGATAAAACGCTGTGAAGCGCCGCCTCCTTTTTGAGCGACTTTATCGGGATGGATGATGACTAAGGCTCTGTGATACGACTTTTTCACCTTGATCGGTTCCATTAAATCCATCATCGAAGGGACTTTATACGCGTGATCTTCCCAAAGAACTTCGCTGAGATTTGCGAGCATCGTGCGAACATTGCCACCGTATTTTTTACCCCACTCATCAATATCAGTTCCTATGAGATCTTGCAACGTCTGTCGTTCTGCTCTTTCCTCCATGGCTTGTCGTTCGCGAGCGCGTTTCTCTTCGAGCGCCTGCTCAATCCGAACACGATTGCGTTCGTGTCTCTGCTTTCGCAATTGCGCGCGCTGCTCCGTGTCACCGTCTTGTTCGTCGTCTGATTCGGGATTATATTCAAACGCGCCTTGATCTTTTATCGCCGAGCTACCACTTGGGCCACTACTACCAACTGACGCTCCGAAAAAGTCATCGGCTACCGGAGAAGGAGCGCTGTTCGATTTCGGCGCGTTACTACTATTGAACATCGACTCTAAGTCGATGTGACTATTTGAGGTGCTACTATTAACGCTGCGTGCTCCAGCCGAGCCAAAAAACGCGTCCATATCTGAAGAAGGAAGGTCATCTTGACTCTTCTCCTCCTCCTCCTTCTGATTGTTCTTATCTCTCTCGTCCGTATTTTTACTGTTTGTTGTTTTTGTTTTCGTTTCCTTCACCGTTATTTTCACTGCAGACTCGGACTTTTGTGCTAGTATCATCGCTTCGTTTACAATCTTCGACGAATCAACTTTTTTACCGAACTCTGTTGTTTCATTTTGCTTCGATGCGACTCGTGTTTCGCTTCGACCATCCTTCGAGGGTGCCTGTTTCAAACTTGGCGCAGAGTCTTCCAGAGGCGCCCGCGGAAAATGAACAACCTGTGGACCCACCGCGCGACGAATTCCAGCCTTGAAAAATCCAGCCACAGAATCAATCCCTGTTTTCAAAGAATCCAAGTTCACCGAGGATGCTAATTTCGGAGCGTGCTGTTGCGGCTGCACGCGAGACGACGGTGGCGATGAAGCCAACGTCGCGGCACTTTTTTCAAAGTTTGCACTTCTGTCCACACCATCGTCGCCAGTATTCCTCGCTGGTTTTCTATTACTATCGGTGGTGATATCATTACTATTTCTCTTCATTTCGCTACTTCGATAATGTTGGTTCTGTTGTTCCCGTGCTCTTTCCTTGTCTCCTTGTTGATGTCTCAGCATGGGTTCGCCGTGATGCGTAGGTTGAGTCTCTGTCGTCGTCTCCGTCTTCCCGCGAGCCGCTCCAACCGGCGAAGAACCTTGCGCGTCGCTGCTTATACCGAACAAATCATCTACGGAGCTATTTGTCGTTGCAGATGCCGATGATGGTGGTACCGGAGTGCTCGCGAAAGCGGCGAGCTCGTCCAAAAAACTATCGTTTTGATGAACACCATTTTTCGTTTTACTCGCTTCTTTTGTTTCTGTTTGTGTTTGCGTCGAAAAGAACGCGTCGAGATCGTCCGCCTGCATCGTCGAGGACGAAGAAGCAGGGAAACCATCGAGACCATTGTTGTTGTTGTTGTTGTTGTTGTTGTTGTGAACCTTGCCTCCTCCTCTTCCTCTTCCTCCGTCGGCAGCCGAAGAGTTCATCGGGGACGACGACGGAGAAGAGGATTTCTGTTTCATATCTCTCATGCTCGTTTGCTTCCTCGTCTGCGCGAGTAAGTTATCTGTGGAAAACAGATTGTCCATTAAGTTACCACCGTTGCGTTTACCGCCATCATCGCCACCACCACCGACCCGGGGAGGCCCGCTCATCTTATATCCTCCTTCTTCTACCTCGCGTGTTGAGTTTTATTTTTCTGACGTTTCTCGGTGGGTACATATTTTGTTTAGAAAAGACCCGAAAGTCCGAAGAAGTAGACATCATGGACATGGTAGAGAAAGAAAATGCAAAAAAGAAGTAAATTTACGTGTGCTCTCCGTTGAACTTGCATTCACACGTGTTAATATTAAATGCGTTTGCTACGCGTAGCAATACAAAGGAGTAGAAATCGTCTCCCGAAGTGTCTTTATTTGAAGAAAGCTTCGTAGAAGTTTTGCGCGGCTGAACGTCCGATTCTCCTCTCCTTCGGTTGGATTTGTGCAATCAAATCGACGCATCGACTCTCGTCCCAATTCAATCGATTGAACGTTTCATACAAGGATATTGGTGTTGGGTAGAGATTCACGATTGCTTCCGCTGAGTCCGGACCCATTCCTTTCACCTGAGCGAGCATTACTCCCCACGTATTTTGTACCGTGCTTTCGCTCGCCACAAAATTTTTCATATTTTCATGAAACGCGTTGAACGTAGGAAGACAGTTGGCGAAGAAAGCTCGCGGCGCGGCTTTGTCTCTTCCTACTCTCGGGTTATACAAATCTTGTATGGATCTCGTGAGGTCGACGTAAAGTTTCTTCGTTTTTTCCAGCGATTCCGTTCGAAGCATGTATATATCATCGTGGATGTCTGTTTCAATCAACGCAGATTTGACTGCCAATTTCTGGCGTTCTTCCAAGTGAAAGTCGCGCTCGATATTTCCTTCGACTAAATACATCACCTTCTCTAAACCGCACTTATCTAAGCGATACTTTTGACGAATGTATCGACCTGACGTGATTGAACCGCTTAAATCTGCCACGGATTTTCTTTCCAGAATATAATCGAGGCAAAAGCGCTCTTTGCTTTTTCTATCTTCGGCAACCCAAAGTGCATCTCCAATCGTAATGAAGCACTGCTCAGCGCGAAGATTCACGTTTTCAAAATACTTCACTAAATGCTCTGGTCTGAAATCTTTATCGTACTGCTCACGGTTATCAAACAAAAAAACTACGTCGTACACGTCTTGAAACTTTTCGCCCGGTTGCAAAGGCGGTAAACGCACCTCGAGCTCAGCCGCGCTATTCCAGTCGTTTTCCTCGGCGGCGATGCCATGCCAATTTCGTACAACGTTTTTACTATTGATCTTCTTCTTCGTTACCGTCTTAGTATCCTCGTTTTCATCGTTGTTCTTGCTAATTTTTGCATCAAACTGTCGTTCACGCGACGCGTCGCCGTTAAAACAGTCCTCATCGCTATCTGAAAGAAGCGACACTACGTTAATTTTCTGATTTTCTCGCTCTTGAGATTGTTTCGCCGCTAAATTCATTGATGGATTGTTCGTGTTGTCCGTGTTGATGAGACCACAGGTACAATCGCCGTGTATTTCAGCCTCGCGGTGACATTTCTCCGCAACAATCGTGCCTTCGTCCGTTAAGCGAATAATCATCGGGTTACTCCACGTAAAAACCATCGGTGCTTCGTGACCGGTCGGTGCGTTTTTCAGGTATTTGTTGAAGCAACTCCATCCGGAATATTGACTAGACATATCCCTTCCTTGATAAGATGCTTGCTCTCTCGAAAAAGCCTCTACTCTTGGTCGTATCGACATGTTCGATAAACCAGATGCATCGGTAGCGTTGATCAGTTCGTCTTTCGTGCATTGCTTTTTGCCTTCCAGCATGAGTTTATGCAACGTCGCCAAAAGCGCAAAAGGAGCTGTCTTGTATTTCGGGTGCCACTTTTTAGACGAAGCCGTCTTTCTCTGTTTCTGTTGCAGCATTGATTGACTCGGTTGCTCCTGACTGAAAGCCCTTCGTAACTCTAATTGTTCTTCAACGTCTCCTATATCTCTTCCTCTCCCCCACCCATCTTCTTCTCGTCCGCGCTTATTGTTGTCGTTTATGTTCTTCATCGTGGTCTTGGTAGTCGTCGTGCCCACATTTTTCTTCGCTCTCTCTTGTTTCCTTTTTATTTTCTCGCGCTCTTTGACCAGCTGCAAAAGGCGCTCTTTCTCCAACTCTTTCTCTTTGCTCTGCGAGGGAGGATACAAACGGAAAAATGTTTCGAAATACTTCAAAAGTTTGGGACCAACGCCGGTTAAACCGTTCGCGGTTTCGCAATCTTTTATTTGTATTTCGCACTTGCGAATGGATTCTTGCACTTTTCCCACCACCGAGTGCTGGTGCGAATTATTGTTGCTGTTGCCTTTGTTGTTTGTGTTAATCTTCATCGTCTGCTCTCGCAACTCGGCGAAAAAGTAATAGAGTTTCACGTTTCCTTCGCACTTTGGTCGTTTATGCGCCGGCAAGGAGAGGTAAAACTCAGCCTCTTTCTCTTCGTTCGTCGTTTTCATCATCGCGTTTTCTTCTTCTTCGTCGTCGTGGTGTTTTTGAAAACATGAAAAGCACTTCTCGTGCGCGACGCGCGCGCACTCCTCAATCTGCGCTTGTTTCAACCACATTATGATAACGACAATACCCTCGCGCTGAGTGAGCTCGTGCGTGTATTGCTATTCTCGCTGTTTTCAGCGTCTCGAACGACCGTAAAAAGTGCCGATGTCATGTAAAAATCGTCTCAAAACAAAAAAGTAAATCACAACACAAAAAACAGTCACCCCCCCAACAACACAACAACGACAAAACAACAACAACAAATGTCCAACTCTCCCGGCGAATGGTACGCTTCTTTACCTCCCATCTGTAAAGCCTGGGGTACGGCCTGCGTGTTGATCACGTTCGGAACTCAGTTTGGTTTACCGTTACCGGTCAATCTGTATTTAGATTACAAACTGATTTGGGAAAAGTTTCAAATTTGGAGACTGATTGGGAACTTCTGTTTTATCGGCGGGTTTGGCTTCCCGTTCGTCTTTCGAACGTTAATGATTGCCAGATATGGAGTCCACTTGGAACAGAAGACGTTCGAGAACAGAACTTCGGATTTTGTGTGGATGCTAATGATAAACATGATGATTTTATTGCCTTTGAAATTCATCGTGCCTTCGGTGTCGCAACCATTTTACTCTTCGTCGCTGATATTCGCCATGTTGTACTTGTGGTCCAGAGAAAATCCGACGCAAAACACGTCCATCATGGGTATGATTCGCATGCCTGCGTTTTATTTACCGTGGGGGATGATGGCGTTGACCGTGTTGATGGGAGGCGACCCTGTGCCGGATTTTCTCGGCGTGCTCTCCGGGCACGTGTATTACTTTTTCTCCGTGTTGTATCCTCGCCAAAGCGGCGTGCACTTTCTCAAGACGCCGCAGTGGGTCGAAGCAGCGGTGGGAAGTGTTTTTGGGAACCCAGTCATTCGCGCGGCGAGTAACATAGCACAACCGAACGAGGCGCGACGGTTCGTCGGGAGAGGTCGAAGATTAGCAGATTAGTTCTATCTATCATCTAAATACATACTACTGGGTACCAGGAACCTGGTACGCGTACACTTAAAAATATCAAATTTACACACAATTTTGTTTTACACAACATTTCGCCGTTCACGCGCGCGGACGGCACGAGAACGAACGTCGCGGTCGTGCCGTTTCTCCTCTTCTAATTGTTCTCTAATCATCTCGCTAAAAGCTATGTTTACGAGCTCCGCATCCTCGTTACCAAACTCTTTTAAAGCCAACGCGATCGACTCTGCGGTGGACAGAGCGTCTCGAAACGGTTGCTTACGAATTGGCTTGTACATGCTCTCATTCTCGATATTCTGTAGCGAGATAGAAGGTAAATCTTTCAACCAGGGGATTCGGTTGTACATTCGCCTCGCTTTATACCAGGTGCTATCGAGAACAACCATATGCGTTTTCTTCTTGTTTAAGTTTCGGTTCTTATATTCTTTAATCGATATCGCGTCTTCGCTCGGCCACAAGACAACCATTTCGTACTCTTCGTGCCCTTCGTCACCGTCAAATTCTTCCGTCACCGCCGTGGAGGCGCTCACAGGAACTTCTAGTTTTGGGACAGTTAACGCGTTTGGCCACGAGCAGTCGCGCCAGACGACGTCGCAGTTTTCTACGATGTTCCTTGCAATGTGGGCCGAGCCGAGTTTTCTTCTGAACTCATCTCTATCCTGCAATATAGAAACGTGTAAGCCGTCCTTAAGAACGAGCTTTTCTTTCGACCGCGTCTTTTCCAACAAAACTCTTTCGCACAGTTTGCATATGCACAGATTCTCCCTCCTAAAACACGAATAACACATCGTTCTGTGTTCTTCTTTCTCTTCTTCTCTTACGTGCATTTTGAGCTCTGAATTTGCCGCCGTCGTTATTTTCTTTCGCCGAATGTATGATGTTTGTGTCTGCGTCGTCGTCGTCGTCTTCGTCGTCGATGACAACATCGCAGTAATACTTAAATCTCGTTCTCGTTTCTCTCGTTTCTCTCGTTTCTCTCTCTCTCTCTCTCTCTCTCTCTCTCTCTCTTTCAGTGTCTGTCGTCTTCTTCTTCACAAACCACCAACAGAAATGGACACTTTTTTTCCACGCGACACATCTTTCTCTCTCTCTTTTCAGAATTCGCCAAAAACTCTCGGCACAACAAAAGCAATCTTCTCGAACACCAACCGCGTGGGTGGTTGTGCATGCTTTTGCGGACTGCGACGCGCTGTTGTTCGCCCTTTTTGAATAATAATCGATTCGCGCTTTTCAAAAGCAGTAAGAGAACGCCAGCACGAAGAAGTGCGACGACGTGTGCTTTTTTTCCTTCTTCTTCGTTGTTCACTAATCTTACCACTACCACAACAACTGCTAGTGCTACTGCGCGCGGATTCCAGGATCACTTTGCGAGAAGAAGCAACAGAGCGAGTAGTAATCGAACGCTATTAACGCTACTGCAGTCACCGAACGGCGGCCGATTTACAACACGAAGAAAAAAACATACGGCTGCGATATCGAGCACGTTCGTAGTATATGCTGGTACAACAAATACCACCATCGATATTAACGAAAACAACAACAACAACAAGAACGAGGATAAAAACATGATTGTGCATCCAGATCGTGTAATGCTCATCAACGACCAGCCGATTCTCCGGGAAGGAAACGGGCCTATCGTCTACTGGATGAGTCGAGACCAACGCGTGAACGATAACTGGGCGATGTTATACGCCATCGAGTTAGCGAACAAAGAGAAGAAACCACTTGTTGTTGTGTTCAACGTGGTCACAAAATTTCTCGGCGCCGGCGCTCGACAGTTTGGGTTTATGCTCAGAGGTCTGCGCGAAGTCGAGAGCGCGTTGGAAGAACGGGATATTCCGTTCAAGTTGTTACATGGAGGAGACGAGCCAAACGCGGAGATTGAAAAGTTTTGCAATGAAGTCAACGCGAGCGCGGTGGTGACGGACTTCTCTCCTCTGCGATTAGGTTTGAAGTGGCGCGACGATTTCGCGAAAGAAACGAAGCGTTCGGTAAGAGTCGTGGACGCGCACAACATAGTGCCGTGCTGGGTGGCCTCTCCGAAACTTGAAGTTGGCGCTCGAACTTTGCGCGGCAAGCTTGCGAAATTATACGGCGATTTTATGGTTCCATTTCCTGATAATTTCCCGAACGTTGAAAACAAAGATGCCGCGTTACACGCGAAAATCAAAAGCGTGAAAACGGATTGGGACGACGTTTTAGGACAAGCGTTGGAACGTGGGAAAGATGTTCCCGAGGTGACTTGGGCCGTTCCCGGAGAAAAAGCTGCGATGGCTGTTTTGGATAACTTTTTAACCAAGCGCATGAGTCTGTACGGCTTGAGAAACGATCCAGCAAAGCCTCAAGCGCTGTCCGGGCTCTCCCCGTACTTGCACTTTGGACAAATTTCCGGACAAAGGTGCGCTATGAAAGCACTCGAGGCGAAGAAGGGATCGAATGGCAAAGCGGTGGACGTTTTCTTTGAAGAACTCGTCGTCCGACGCGAACTTGCGGATAACTTTTGCTATTATTCTCCCCAGTACGACACGATTGAGGGTCAAAAATATGACTGGGCGAAAGATACTTTACGAATGCACGCGGGAGATAAAAGGGAATATACGTACACGTACGAAGAATTTGAGCAAGCCAAAACGCACGACAATTTATGGAATGCTGCGCAACGCGAGCTCGTGTACGGTGGCAAAATGCATGGATTTATGCGCATGTATTGGGCAAAGAAAATACTGGAATGGTCCGATACTCCCGAAAACGCTTTGAAATACGCCATCGCTTTGAACGATCGTTGGTCGCTCGATGGAAGAGATCCGAGCGGTTACGTCGGATGCATGTGGTCCATCGTCGGCGTGCACGATCAAGGGTGGAAAGAGCGAGAGATATTCGGGAAAATTCGGTACATGGCTTACAGCGGCTGCGAGAAGAAATTTAAAATCCCCGAATACATCAAAAGAGTCGATGCGCTCGTCGAAGCAGTTCAGAAATGTGAAGTTTCCTATAAGTCTAATCCTGGAGCGTGGGAGATCGGAAGGGACGACGTGTTGCCGAAAGTCGCGAAGAGCGATAACGACGACGACGACGAGAGGAAGAGCAAGAAGCAAAAGAAATAAACCTGCATGAAACGAGAGAGTTGCCGATTTCTTAAATAGATTTCTTGTAAAAATACACACACAACATTTGAAGCACACATAAATAATAAATTAATAAAAGCACATGGTTTGTTTATGTGGGTACGGGAGCTCCTTCGCCACTACCCTGTTCCTCCTCTTCTCCCTTAGGTTGCACGGCTTCGTCTATTTCTTCGTCTCGAATAGGTGGCGGCGATCTACCTTTTGCGACATCATAGCCTTTTCGTCGATCTCTTGGCACGGGACCAACGCTAATCAAGCTAAACGTTTGATTCAACACGGAAACTTTCGTACTTGTTAACATTCTGTTCATTACGCACGCCGCTGATAGTCGTTTTGTGAAACCATCAAATTTGTCCCCAGGCTCCATGTCTACGTCTTGCATGCGAACATCGAAAGCGTTATCGACTAAAGTTAACATGGCATCTCCATAAACGACCGAGCACGGTCCGTTCCCTCGCAAATCGCCGACGCGAACAATGGTGTATGTCCATTTAACTTCCAACGGATTACCTTTCGGCGCCGTCGCTTTGATCAATTCCTCGGCGTCTGACCACCTATCTAATATAGCGCCTCCTCGAAATACTTTTCTATTCATCATTTTGTAAGGATCTTGATCTCGTCGATCGATGCCAATGTGAGACAAGCCCACGACGCGCTTCAACTTTGGGAGCTTATTATCTTTGATCAACGAGATGACGTTTTCAGTCGATTTCAACATGTTCGGCGCAAACTCATCCGCGATAATCACCGCCGTCACGTTTGGAAGAGCTTTCTGAAACTCTTTCGATTCGTCGCTCACAACTTCCACGTATTCGATTTCGTTCATCGCGTCGATGACTTTTTCATTCGGATACACCAACTCCTTCGCCATGGCATCGAGTGGGTTTTTGATCCCCTCAAACGCTTGCGCTGGAAATACGGAAACAACGCGAGCGCCTTGTGACTTTTCATTCATAGATAACTGTTCGGCGCTGCACTGCGCCGTTCGATCTAAACACCCTAAAACTAAAACAACGTCTCTTTTCGTGTCTATACCGGCGGTGGTAACGCACGCACCCTTTCGCCCTCTGAACGTCCTCGTCGTTTTTGAAACCTTCGTCTTCGGTCGTGCAAAACTTGTTTGTTTTCTTCCCCTAACTCTCGATGCTGGTGATAAAGAAGAGTTCATGGTGCCGGAAGAGTAGTGGGGTAAAGACGACGATAGCATGAAAAGATGACGAGAAACACGACCCCGTCAGGACAGGACAGGACAGGACACAGGACACGATTGTCTTCCTTTCTCTTCTTTTCTCGTCGTCGTCGGCAATTGTCGAGCGAAGAGAGAGCAGATAAAAAGTGCAGAGAGAATGCAGCAGAGGAGAGAAGAAGAAAAGATTTTTACACGAACAAAATCTGCAATTCTTTCTCCACCGCGAATTCCACCAGAAAACAAGTTTTAACGTAGACGACAAACACACGTCATAGAAAAATAAACTCATCGACTCGCATCATCAAAACAATATGTCTCTATCCCTCGCGTCCTGGTACGTTCGTTCTCTCGTGATTGTTGTTGCTTCACATCGCAGTATCGCGTATCATCTTCTCATAACCATCATAACGATATGATGATGATTATATAACCACCATATCGTAAACTAACCGCTCAGATTATGTCGACGATTATTCATTCATGCATTCGTGCTAAAATAAATAAACAAACAGGAGTCAGAGCGCTGCCTCGTCGCTTCAAAAAAACAAGAAGAGGGCGACTGCCACGCTTCGTCGTAATGCCGTGACAACGTCCGCGTCTGCTTTCAAGGAGAAAAAAGAAAGCGCTGCTGTCGTGGAGACGGCAAAAACAGCAAAAAAGACGACAAAGACTTCGTTTAAAGAGAGAAAAGAAAGCGCTGCTACTGCGACTTCGAAGACTTCTACTCAATCTGCGAAGAAAAAAACGTCCGCGACAAAGACGACGACGACGACAAACGCGAAGAAGAAAGCAACCGCAGCAACTTCTTCAAAAACTGCCACCACCAGCGCAAACATCGAGTTTGAAGTTCCGAACCAGTATGGATACTTTCCATCTGTAATCGAAAAAGCAAAAGTGAAGAGAGAGCAAAATGCATCTGGTTTCGACAAGGACGTGTACATGTCCAAAGCGGAACAAACAGAACGGTTTTCGAAGCTGTGTGCGGCTCATCCGGAATTGAAAAAGTGTCAAGATGATTATCAATCACCGTTACGAATGAAACCGAGCACGACGTCCACTATCAACGGTTCCGTCATTCGATCCGATGGGATCATTTTAATCCCGGGTAATAAGGAAGATCTCATCACGTGGGTGTTAGATCCGGCCATGTCGGCGGATACGATTGGTATCTTGTTGCCGACGCTGTTTGTGATTCTCGGCGCGCAACTCAAGAAAGCAGCAAACGTGCCGGAATGGGTTTCAGGGGGTGTAGGGATAACGACGAAGATCATTGCGACGTGCTTGATTGCGTTGTATTGGATTCCAAGCTTTATGAATGAATAATATTCTACTACTACATTTATATCTAATTTTCCTTCTTCATCGTACTGTCGTTGTTGCTACTCCTACTATTATTCGCGAACTCGTTCTTGCTTTTTGTGATCATACTACCATCTGCATCCTGCTGTTCACGATTCTTTTGGTCTCTTTCGTCTTCTCGAACGCCACGCACGATAAAGAGCGCCGCCTCCATAAACAGGCAGCATATTGCACCCACCGTCCCGCACACGAAATGTATTTCCCATCCAAATTCCGGGAACACGTGCGCGCCGGCGATGAAACCTCCTACGAAACACGCCGCCATGAGCGTCATCACGTGCACTGCCATTCCTAAATCATTTCTAATCAAATATCCTATCGAAGAAGTTCTTCGCTCTCGAGCGCTCTTCTCTGAAATACCTGTCGCCTTCGTCACGTCCGCAACCATCGCTTCGTATTTTTCCTCCTCGAGTCTTTCGCGAATGCGGTCCAACTTTCTCGCAAACTCTGGCGTTTTCGGCGCGCGTTTCTTTGGCGCCTTGAAAATAACCTCTGATCCACGCAGCAGATTGTGAATCATATACTCCTCTTTCCCTCCTTTCGATTCTCTTTTAGCAGCGATTTGAACGCATAACGAGCTCAAAGCTTTGATAAACTCGTAAGGAATTACCGTTGCGTGTTCATACAGTTTACACTTTTCAACAACTTCAAGAACTTGTCTTTGCTTCTCTTTCTCTTCTTCTATATCGGTTGAACTGTCGTAACAATCATCTGACGAGGAAGCAACGAGGTGCATGGCTCGTTGAAGACGTTCCGTGGTTCTGAACCCGTCCATAATCAGAGAAAAGAGAGAGAGTCAAAGAGAGAGAGAGAGAGAGTCAAAGAGAGATGTCAACTTTGTGGATTGCATGTGGAGTAAATTGTTTCATTATTACAAAGACAGAAGAAATTCTATTGAATTTTTTCCTGAGCTCACTTCGCTCACTTCGCGTCGAGGCATGCACTCTACCACGAGGGTCTACATGATGTGCGACGCGTATGCACTATTTTCCTCCTCGTCGCCGCGGCACTCGTTTCCTTCTTCTCATTCAGTCGAGAATTTTCGTCGTCGTCGTCGTCTTCTTTCACCGATTTTGAGAAATAACAATAACAATACTACTAGGAGCGACTGTTGGAGCGGTAAAAGAATTGCGACGACGACGACGACGAGAGCGACGAGAACGACAACACCGAAAGTACCATCATCACCGTCTCTATTAGGTGTTGGCAGAGGAAATAGAAGAAAAGGAACACGAGTAGCAGCGATGAATATCGCTTCCGAAAGGAGAAATACAGCAACAACATCGTCAGAATCAACAACAACAACGACTTCTACGGTAAGAAACCTACGAAGAACGAGTAGAAGAAGAAGAAATAGCCAACGGCACGAGTTTGTGCCGCTTGGCACGATGGCGGGAAGAGGAAAGCCGGAAAAGTTTGCGACCATAAAAGTTCGAGTTTTCAACAGCGACAACCCGGGAGGAATGGATGCAGACCAACAGGCACCGTCGTCGCTATCATCGACGGCGACGCGGTTAGGCAGAGCCCTCGGCGGTATATTCAAATCAGCGTCGAAACGGGTAAAGCGAAACTTCAACAGAATACCAATAGCACTCATCGCACTTTTAGTTGGCGTCGCCTTGACGGCGTTCTTTCCGCATCCGGAATCGCCTGGAGACGCTTTCATCACGTTTACGATTGTAACGTTGGGTGAGTTTTTGAGTTCTATTTTATACAGCGAAAAGAATCAAGGAGGCTTTTTACGTTGGGCAAAGTACGGAGAATCCGTTCCGATACTCCTCAACGCGTTCAAAATTGGCGTTTTCTACGGGTTGTTTATCGACGCGTTTAAAGTTGGAAGTTAGAGAAAGTATAACCGTGCTACTGGTATGTTGATATTAAAAATCGTATTTTGGATTTGTGAGTAACTCTTCGTTTGAAATTTCGACGTAACCTCCGCTCGAAAACCGCGCTTCGTCATCTGAAAGCGCCGCGTTTACAACGGCTTTGGCGACACGCTCTACTCTCACCGGCGAGTTTTCCATCCCAAATTTTCCAAGTCGTTTCATCACCATCGTTACTGGATCCATCAACATCCAAAGCGGTAAGTTCAAATTCTCCCCCACTCTTTTCGTTCCCGAAACACCTCCTGGTTTCACAACCACCGCGAGCGGCGGCGTCGTCGGCGGCGATGCGCTATTACTATTGCTATTACTATCATTACTTCTCGCATTCGTATGATCATTATTTCCACCGCGCACAAACTCGTTCTTTGCAAAATTTTCCACCGCCATCTTTCCTTCAATGTACGGCTTCGCTCCCGGAACGAGCGCACCGGCGACCCCTAACGAGGCGCCTACTGCAACGAATCGGTTCAACCCGTGTACCTTTTGCGCTGTTTTTGCGGGAATTATGTTCGTGTCTGCGTTTCCTTTATAACAATCCTCTTTCGATATACCAAAAGGCAACACACCAATAGACGTTACTATGCAGCTCGCGCCTTGTAAGTGTTCGGCGTACGTATCTGGTTTCGTGCTGTCCGCGGCGACCCATTTGATTTTATCTGTCCATGATGACGACGACGATTTTCCGTTTTTACCTTCCTCGTTGGGAGGCGGTACGCCTGAACGCGATATTGCGGTGAGTTCAACCGTGCCTCTTCTCACAAACTCTTTCGCGATGGCTCGACCGACGTATCCATTCGCGCCGAATAAGACGACGAGTTTTCTTTTCCCACTCATGAATGATGAGTGATGAAATGAAGGGGTGTGTTGTGAGGTTGTGAGGCATCCTCACGAATTATGGGAGTTTGACGTAACGAGAATCTCTTTTTGTGGAAAATAAAAAAAAACTCCTTCACACAACAAAATCGTATCTTTACTACGAATGATTTCTCTCGCGAGCGCATCATCGATGACATCTACTATAAAAGTAATATCATCATCAGGTGATAATGCTACGCATAACGTCAGTCATCGAAGGATACCGCCC
>Ga0255769_10002600_pt1 | contig 19111 bp, 16 predicted proteins | sample 041ome_9_FD_179637 | JGI IMG/M metagenome (GOLD analysis project Ga0255769, IMG submission 179637) | Coastal salt marsh microbial communities from the Groves Creek Marsh, Skidaway Island, Georgia - 041413US metaG (version 2) | ecosystem: Environmental > Aquatic > Marine > Intertidal zone > Salt... | reverse complement strand
GACATGCTTACAGGCAACAAGCTCGGCTCTGCCGGCGCACGGGTTGTGATTGAAGATTTTCTTCAGGGTGAAGAGGCAAGTTTTATGGTGGTCTGCGACGGCAAGTCTGCCTTTGCACTGGCCACAAGCCAAGATCACAAGCGCATTGGCAATGGCGATACCGGGCCAAACACCGGGGGCATGGGTGCCTACTCGCCTGCACCCGTGGTCACACCCAAGGTCTATGCGCAGGTTATGCGCGAAGTCATTCGTCCAGTGCTTAAAGGTATGCAGGCCGAAGGCACGCCCTACAAGGGCTTCTTGTACGCAGGCCTCATGATTCAAAACGAGCAGGCCAAGGTGGTTGAGTTTAATTGCCGAATGGGGGACCCCGAGACACAGCCCATCATGATGCGCTTGAAGGGGGACTTCGCAAGCCTATTGGAGGCCGCCATTCACGGAAGGCTGGAGCAAGCCGAGTCCATGGCCGATAGCCTTTGGGATGGACGACCTGCCGTGGGGGTGGTGCTTGCTGCCGCCAACTATCCCGAGGCCCCGCAGTTGGGCGACTCCATTGCAGGTATCCCTAAAGACACCGTGGACACCAAGGTGTTTCATGCGGGGACAAGCCTTGGCGAGCAGGGTCTAGTCACTACCGGCGGACGCGTACTTTGTGTGACGTCGCTTGGCGGTAAGCTCAAGGAGGCGCAGGCAACGGCCTATCAGACCATTGGATCCATTGAATTTAATGGCATGCAGTACCGAAAAGACATTGCTGCAAAAGGAATCGGCTAATTGACACAGACCTTCCTACCCGTGGCTGTCTCGGGAGGGGGCATTGTTGCAGGCTGTGCGGCAAAGCTCATGGCCCATCGGGGTCATGAGGTTCTGTGGGCCGGCCCCAAAGAGGCCCCGAAGCGCGCGGATGGCGCTGATCAGAGGGCCTACGCCCTTGGGCCTCAGGCCATTGGGTTGCTTATGGAGCTCGGGCTTTGGCAAGCCTTGGAGAACAAGGCGCAGCCCATTGTGAGTATGGAAATTCGCCAGTCCAACGATCGACCCTCGGGGCCTCAAACGCAACAGGCCGACCTGACCTTGGATGCTCGGGAATTGGGCAAGGAGAACCTTGCATGGATTGTCTCGCATGCCGAGCTGCTTGCAGCCGTTGAATCGCCTGCGTCATGGCCGGCCAACCTCAATCGTCTCGAAACAATGCTGCGCCAGGTGACCCCCGGTGGAGCGAGCCCTTGTGCGCCTGCGGAGCTCAGTCTTGCGAATGGCCAGTCGTATAAAGCCGGCCTGGTGCTTGCCGCCGATGGCCAGCGCTCTGCCATGCGCCGTCGCCTCGGCCTTGGCTGGGGCCTTCGGCAGTACCCACAAACCGCGCTTGTATGCCGATTTAAAAGCGAGCGCCCGCATCAATCCATTGCCATGCAATGGTTTCAACAAGGGGCCGTACTCGCGCTTCTACCTCTGAAGGACCCGCATCAGGTCTCTCTGGTCTTTAGCCTGCCCAACGAGAAGCTCGCCCATTTGCAGTCGCTTGATGACCATGCTTTTGCGCGCGAACTAAGCCTTGCCACGGGTCACCGTCTTGGCGAACTTGGCAGCCCAACGGCACGCGTCGCAAGCCCACTGGCCATGACCCTTGTGCCCCAGACGAGTCTTGGGCGCGTTCTTTTGCTTGGCGATGCGGCGCATACGGTTCACCCCTTGGCGGGTTACGGCCTCAACCTTGGCTTTCAAGACCTGCTCTGCTTCGATGCCTTCCTTTCACAACGCAGTAAGAGGTGCAGTCAAGGCCTTGGTGAGCCCGCGATGCTGGCCCGTTTTGCCGCCCAACGACACAAGAGCGTGCAACGGGTGCAATGGGGGCTTGATGGGCTCTGGAGGCTTATTCAGCCAGGCCCCAATTTTTTTGAAACCAGCCGTCAACTAGGGCTTCGTGCCATTCAAAGCGTGCAACCCTTGCGCCATCAACTCATTCAACTTGCCCTTCACGGAGCCTAATGCCATGCGTCGTCTTTTCCTTAGCCTTGCCCTTCTTATCAGTCTGTCCTTGGGTCTTTCTCAGGGCCAAGCCATTGCCCAGTCAAAGCAAAGTGGCGTGAGCGCTGGCGTACGCCAGGCTATTAGCCAGTCGGTTGAGCGATGGCTTGGCGGCCGGTTCAAGGTCACGGCCATTCGCGCCACACCTATGACAGGTCTCTACGAGGTACAAATTGGACAAGACCTTTTTTATGTCAACGAGAAGGCGAGCTTTGCCATTGTTGAGGGCCAGATGATTGAGCTTAAGTCGGGTAAGAACCTCACGGCAGCAAGGCTTGAAGAGATAAGTCGTATCGACTTCAACAGCCTTCCGCTTGACCTTGCCATGAAGACCGTTCTTGGCGATGGTGGAAAAGGCAAGCGCAACATCGCGGTCTTCGAAGACCCCTATTGCTCCTTCTGCCGCCGGTTTCGTACCACTTTAATGGACCTCGAGAATGTGACCATCTACACCTTCTTCTACCCCATTCTGCGGCCCGAGTCGGTCACGGTCTCGCGTAACGCCTGGTGTGCAAAAGATCGCCAGCAAGCCTGGGACGACTGGATGCTTTCGGGCAAAGAGCCAGCCGCAGTGCAGGAACCCTGCAACTATCCGCAAGACAAAATCATGGAGCTTGGCCGCGCGCTGAATGTTCAGGCCACGCCCACATCGTTTGTCAGTTCAGGAAAGCGGCTTCAGGGTGCGCTGGGCAAAGAAGCCATTGAGGCCTCGTTTAAGCCTTAAGAGGTGTGGCTGCCTTAAGAGGTGTGGCTGCCTTAAGCCTTTTGTCCAGCCGATCAATGCCTTCGCGAAGGGTTCGAAGTCGGCTGGCCTGCTGACGCAACTCGACCTTGGAGACGAAAGGCATGGCCTCGGGGTCCTGCGATGCCTGCATGTTTCTAGGTTTAAGGAAGTTCAAGAAACCGGGCAGTCCGGGCTGCTGGCTTTTCAAGGTTTCAATAAGGGGCATCAGCCTTTGAGCAAGGGCAGCATCGCCTTCAATGCGTACGCCCTTTAGAGAAGGACCCGCTGCCTGGGCATCTTGCGCTGGAGCACCGAAAGGCAGAAAAGAGGTGGCAAACTGGGCGATACCCGTTGAAGCCGCCTCCACAAAAAACCCGGGCCCAAGATGAATGGTGACTTCGGGCTCGTGATTCAAGGAGGCGTCAAGACTTAGCGAGTGCAAGAGGCCGTCAGCCTCGAAGGCCGTAAAAGCCCGTATCCGATTGGCATCAAGGCCAATTGGGTCGACTACGAAACAAAGCCTACGTCCTGCTAAAGGTCGACAGGCTTCATGCAGCTCGGGCCGGGCCTCAATCACGGAATTCACCCAGCCCATAAAGCTTGAGCGGCCGTAGGCCGCCCATTCGGGGTTGAAAAAACCCTGCCGCGCCATGCAGACTAGTGGGAACTGCCCTGCTGAGTAATGCCCGCGAGCAGCCAGCCTGAAGCCCCATCGGTGCGCTTCTGAAGAAGCCAGACCTCATCAAAGCCATTGGCTGTTCCGTCAGACTCTTCGCGTACAAGGCCGTAGAAGCGAATATAGGCCTCTTCCACCTCAGCACCCTCGTCATCCTGGGCAGACTCAAGGCCCAGCCATTCCAGGTCAAGCTGCACGACCGACGTTTGATTGGGCGCATCACCACGCTCGTCAAGCTGGCGCCGAATTTCAAGGGCCATGGCCGGCGTGCAGAAGGATTCGATCTGGCCAAGGTCGCCCGAGTCCCAAAAACGTTGCATGGCCATAAACTGCTGGCGGGCCACATGAAGGAAGGTCTCAATGTCGTCCTGCGAAATGGTTTGGGCAGCTGTGGAGGCGGGCTCCTCAAAAACAGCGTTAGGCGCCTGAACCCCAGCGGAGCGATCGAAATCTTGTGCGGAAGAAGGCCTTGAATCAGCCTCGGGCTGTGAGGGCCACTGACCGCCCGAGATCTGACCGCCGCCAAATCCGGCAGAAGACCTAGCCATGGCAGGCTCGGGCATGCCCGAGCCCGATCGTCCGCGGCTCATGATGAGCCGAACGATGAACAGGGCAGCAACCACGAAAAGAACAATGAGAAGAAGGCTCATAAGCTCTTCGCCAAGGCCTAAGTGGGAGGCCAAAGCCGCGAGACCGAGGCCTGCAGCGATTCCAACCAAGGGGCCCATCCAGCTGCTGCGGGTTGCGGCACCTGCAGCTGCGGCTGTGCCTGCTGCACCTGCTGCAGGCGCGGCGGCAGCCTGACCGGCTGGCGCATTACCGGGGGTCTGGGCTGCGTTGGGCTTTGCGGGCGTTGCTGCCGATGGGGCGGCTGGTGCGGCAGGAGGTGCTGCTTTTTTCATGGGAGCCGATTTTCCAATGGACATCCCACCGCCAAATTTCTTCGCTTCAACTTGCGAGGCGGGCAGAAAGGAAAGTGAAACCACAGTAAGCAGCCCCGTAAGCAAGGCAGCACCTTTTTGAGCAACAGCCCGTGAGGTCATTAAAGCTTCCAGCATTTCAATCTCCTATATGGTTTTAACACCCTGGTGAATCGCTACAACACCGGCGGACATCTGTTGGAACCGAACCACGCCAAACCCAGCCTGGCGCATGAGCTCGGCCAGCTCTTCGGGGCCTGGATGCATGCGAATTGACTCGGCCAAATACCGGTAACTTTCCCCATCACCCGTGACCCAACGGCCGATACTAGGTATGACTTTGAACGAATAATGGTCGTAAAGTTTCTCAAAAGGGGGCAAAACCTTTGAGAACTCAAGAATTAGGCACTTTCCACCCGGCCGAAGGACCCTTAAGAGCTCCTGCAGCGCCTTGTCTTTGTGCGTCATGTTTCGAAGCCCAAAGGCCAGCGTAACCCGATCGAATGATGCATCTTCAAACGGCAGGTGTTCGGCATCGCAGGCCATGGCTGTTACGGGGTAGCCGGCGTCAAGCAGCCGGTCTCGGCCTTTGGCAAGCATGCTGGGATTAATGTCGGTCATCACCAGCCGGCCGGTTGGGCCCACGCGCGGGGCCATGGCAAGTGCCAGGTCGCCCGTACCGCTGGCCACATCGAGCACCGACTGGCCTGGCCGAATGGCAGCCTGACTGATGGCCATTGCCTTCCAGACCCGGTGCAGACCCATCGACATGAGGTCGTTCATAAGGTCGTAGCGCGGGGCAACGGAGTCAAAGACCGCCTTAACCCGACGGGCCTTATCGCCCTCTGGGACGGACTGGAACCCAAAATGGGTGGTGGCCGATTCAGAACTGTTGCCCGAGGGGTTTGTCATTGACATGTCATATAGCTGGAATAGAGTAAAAGGTATGTCGAGTACGATTTTAGTTGTAGAAGATGAACCCGCGATTGCAGAGCTTGTTGCAGTTAATCTTAGCTTTGCGGGCCATAAAGTGCTTCGAGCAGCCGATACGCTTGCTGCAGATACCCTCATTCGCGCCGAACTTCCCGACCTTGTTCTGGTTGACTGGATGCTACCTGGAACAAGCGGTGTTCAGTATGCCCGACAACTGCGTGCCCACGAGCGAACCGCCAACATCCCCATCATTATGCTCACAGCCCGCTCGGAAGAGTCCGATAAGGTTGAGGGTCTTGACAGCGGGGCGGATGACTACGTCACCAAGCCTTTTTCTCCCAAAGAGCTGCTCGCTCGCATCAAGGCAGTCATGCGACGACGCGCACCTCAGCTCACTGACGATGCCGTGGAGGTGGCCGGCTTAAAGCTCGACCCGCTCACCCATCGCGTGAGCGGCCATGGTAACCCCTTGGAGCTTGGCCCCACCGAGTTTCGCCTTCTTCACTACTTTATGACCCATCCTGAGCGGGTGCATAGTCGCAACCAGCTGCTCGATCATGTCTGGGGCGACCATGTCTTCGTTGAAGAGCGTACCGTGGACGTGCATATTCGAAGGCTTCGCCAGGCCCTGGTGCCTTCGGGACACGATCGTCATGTCGAGACGGTCCGTGGCAGTGGCTACCGATTTACTGCCCAGCCCACGAGCATTGCAGCCTAGACCCCAAAGCCCTTAACCGACTCCCCCGCATTCAAACTGATTACGGCTGGCATTCAAGGCCGGCCATAATGCATCCATGACCGGCTTTTGGATTCGCATCGGACTCACCCTTCTTGGGGTCGCCCTCTTTAGCCTGCTTGTGCAGCTTGGTTTTGGCGGAGCCTCGGGGCTTTTGACGGGTCTTGTCTGCATGAGCGCATGGGTGGTCTTTCAGGTCTGGCATTTGCAGAAAATGGCGCTCTGGCTGCAGGACTTCCGACTGAATAAAACCCCGTCGGGCCTGGGAACCTGGGACATTTTGTTCTCATCCATCTACCGGCTGGCCCGGTCGTATGAACGTCAGCAGTATCAGCTTCGGGAACTTCTAACAAGTTTTCGCGGCGCCACCGAGGCCATGCCCGATGGCGTGGTGTCGCTCGACACCCACAATCAAATTACCTACGCCAGTCAGAAGGCGCAGCAGCATATTGGCCTGAAGGGTGACATGGACCTCGGCCGCAACATTGTGAATTTGCTTCGCCATCCTCAATTTGCGCGCTACCTTGAGAAGGAAGACTGGTCGGAGCCTTTGGTTCTTCAAGATGTCCCGCAGATTGGTCAAATTCTTCAGGTTCAGGTTGTGCCCTACGGCCAGAGCGAGCGCCTTCTGTTGAGCCGTGACGTAACACAGATTCAAAAACTTGAGACCACGCGCCGTGACTTCGTGGCCAATGTCTCGCATGAACTGAAGACACCCTTAACCGTGCTCTCAGGCTTTATCGAGACCCTGCGCGACCTTCCCCTGGATGACAGCCAACGGGCGAGTGCACTGTCCACCATGGGTGGCCAGGCCGAGCGCATGCAAAGGCTTATTGATGACCTGTTGGCGCTTGCGCGATTGGAGTCTGACCAGAAGCCCGTACCGAGCCGATTTTTTAAGGGCCTGCCGCTTATTGAGCGCACCCTGGGCGATGCGCGGCAGCTTAGCCGCGAGCAGCACCAGATTCATTACCAGGAGCAGCCTTCCCCCCTTGAGATCTCGGGCGAGGAGCAGGAACTGGCCAGCGCCTTTGGAAACCTTGTGAGTAATGCTGTGCACTACACGCCAGAGGGGGGCAGCATCACGATAGGCTGGCAATGGATTGAAAATGGACGTGCCGCGTTTTGGGTGCGGGACACGGGACCCGGCATCGCCGCCGAACACCTATCGCGTCTTACCGAGCGGTTCTACCGGGTTGATAAGGGCCGCTCAAGGGCAAGCGGAGGCACTGGCTTGGGTCTTGCGATTGTCAAGCACATCGCCTCTCGGCACCAGCTTGAGCTTCGTATTCAAAGTCGACTTGGCGAGGGAAGCCAGTTCTCTCTTATCTTCCCAAGCTCACGTATTCGTTAGACCAAGACCCGCTCAATACCGCCTTGGTTGGCCTTTGCCACGTAGCCCTCAAGCCAGTTCTCACCCAGAATATGTCGCGCCAGTTCGACCACGATGTAGTCGGCCTTCACCTCGGTGTCGTCTTCGTAGCGCATTAAGCCCTGCAGGCAGGACGGACATGCGGTCAGAATTTTAACCTCGGGTGTGGCAACTGCTGACGCAACGCCAGCAGCCGCATTGGTAAGCACAGGCTTCTGGGCCACGGCGTCTGCGCGAAGCTTGCCGGCGCCCTTGCGCATTTCCTCTTCTTTACGGAAACGAACCTGGGTGGAAATGTCAGGGCGGCTAATGGCCAGCGTGCCCGACTCGCCGCAACAACGATCGTTCTTCTCAACCTGACCGTTGAGCTCACTGTTCACAAGCTGATTCACAACCTTCATGGGGTTGTGGCGCTTCATGGGGCTGTGGCATGGGTCGTGGTACATGTAACGAACCCCCGTAACGCCCTCAAGCTGCACGCCCTTTTCAAGCAAGAACTCATGAATATCAAGAATGCGACAGCCGGGAAAGATTTTCTCAAACTCATACCCGGCAAGCTGGTCGTAGCAAGTTCCACACGAGACCACCACGGTTTTAATGTCCAGGTAGTTCAGGGTATTGGCCACACGATGGAAAAGCACGCGGTTATCAGTAATGATTTTGTCGGCCTTGTCGAATTGACCCGAGCCCCGTTGCGGGTAGCCGCAACACAGATAGCCTGGGGGCAGAACAGTCTGCACCCCCACATGCCAGAGCATGGCCTGGGTTGCGAGCCCCACCTGCGAGAACAACCGCTCGGAGCCGCAGCCTGGAAAATAAAAAACCGCCTCCGAATCGGCCGAGCTTTTAATTGGGTCGCGAATAATAGGGACGTAGTTCGCATCCTCAATATCAAGCAGCGCCCGAGCTGTCTTTTTGGGAAGGTTGCCCGGCATTTTTTTATTCACAAAGTGAATCACCTGCTCGCGCAACGGGGGCTTACCTAGGGTTGAGGGGGGCTTGGCCGTCTGGCGCTTGGCCAATCGCTTAAACAGGTCATGGGCAATGCGCTGGGCCTTGTAGCCCCAGTCCATCATGATGGTGCGAGCAAGCTTAATGGTCTGCGGGTTGGTGGCGTTTAAGAAAAACATGGAGGCTGCCGTGCCCGGGTTAAACGACTTCTTGCCCATGCGACGCAAGAGGTCGCGCATGGCCATTGAGACCTCACCGAAATCAATGTTGACCGGGCAAGGCGAGAGGCATTTATGGCATACGGTGCAATGGTCGGCCACGTCTTCAAACTCTTCCCAGTGAGCAATGCTGACGCCGCGCCGAGTCTGCTCTTCGTACAAGAAGGCTTCAATCAGCAGCGATGTGGCAAGAATTTTATTGCGTGGCGAATAAAGCAGATTGGCGCGCGGCGAGTGCGTGGCACAGACAGGCTTGCACTTGCCACAACGCAGGCAGTTTGCAAAGGAGTCCGCAATGGAGCCAATGGCACTTTGCTGAAGAATAAGGCTCTCGGCATCCATCAGCCCGAAAGAAGGCGTGTAGGCCTTGCGCAGATCGCCGCCTTCTAAAAGCTTGCCCGCGTTAAATCGCTGATGAGGATCTACCTGCTGCTTGTAATCAGCAAAGGCCTTGCGCTCGCCGGGCGTTAGAAACTCAAACTTGGTAATGCCAATGCCATGCTCACCGGAAATAACGCCGTCGAGCTCTTTGGCAATGTCCATCACGCGTGCGACAACCGCGTGCGCCTCTTGCAGCATGTCGTAGTCATCGGAATTGACCGGCAAGTTGGTATGGACATTGCCATCGCCTGCATGCATATGCAGAGCCACAAAGACACGTGACCGAAGTACCTTGGCATGGCAGGCCTCAAGCCGCTCCATCAGGTTACTAAAGGCGAGGCCGGGGAAAAACCTGCGGAATTCATCCCGCAGTTCCCGCTTCCACGAGACCCGAAGCGTTCGATCTTGAAGGCAATCCAACAAAGTGCGCGCCTTCTGGTCTTCGGGCCAGGCCAATAAATCGAGCCCGAGCTCTGCGAGCCTTTCAGCATGGTCCGCCACCGAGTCATCGAGATGCGTAGCCATTAGGGCCCAGCGCGATTCTGTGTCTTTCAGAATCTCCCCGGCCTCTTCAAGCCTTTGTTCAAGGCTGCGCAGTTGCGCCTCGGGACTTTCGCCCTCTTCGGTTCGATTCAGAATACGCACGCCTTGGTCGGCAATGTCGTTAAGCGCTTGCCGTAAGGCACGGGTGAGCTTGAGCTTGTTATTCAACGAGCACTCAATGTTGATGCGCTCGATGGCATTGGTGTACTCGCCCATCCGATTCAGCGGAATAACGACGTCTTCGTTGATCTTAAAAGCGTTCGTGTGCCGAGCAATGGCAGCCGTACGTGATCGGTCGGCCCAGAAGGTTTTTCGGGCCTCGGCCGAGACCGCGACAAAGCCCTCGCCCGAGCGCTGGTTGGCAAGCCGAATGACTTCTGAGGAAGCACGCGCAACAGCGTCGTCGGTTTCGCCAACAATGTCACCAATAAGCACCATCTTGGGAAAGGCGCCCCGCTTGCTTTTCGTGCTGTAACCCACTGCACGCAGGTAACGCTCATCAAGATGCTCAAGGCCAGCCAGAATGGCGCCATCAGGGCGCTGATCAAGATAAGCCTTGATGTCAACAATAGAAGGCACCGCCTCTTGGGCGTTACCAAAATACTCAAGGCAGACCGTACGCACACAGGGAGGCATTCGGTGCAACACCCAGACTGCACTGGTAATAAGCCCATCGCAGCCTTCTTTCTGCACACCAGGAAGCCCGCCAAGCACCTTGTCGGTTACATCTTTGCCAAGGCCCAGACGCCGAAAACGCTGGCCCTCAAGTTTGAGCCTGCGGGTCTCAATGGGGGCGCCTTTGAATTCAGGCATGCCCTGAGGGCCTGCAACCAGTTGCTTAGGCCCATAACGATGAATAGCAAACTCGACCCATTTTTCGTCGTGAATCTTGCCCATGTTGTGGTGATGCCTAACAACCTCAAGCCAGTCCCCGTTAGGATCCACCATGCGCCAGCTTAAAAGGTTATCAATGGCCGTACCCCAGAGAACGGCCTTCTTGCCCCCGGCATTCATGGCGATGTTGCCACCAACACATGAGGCATCGGCCGATGTTGGGTCGACCGCAAAGACAAGCCCCTGGGCCTCTGCGGCTTCGGCGACACGGCGTGTCACCACGCCAGCACCCGTAAAGAGCGTGGCGACCTCGCAGTCGAGCCCTGGCGGGCGCAATCGCGTTACCGTTCCAATGGACTCAAGTTTTTCGGTGTTTATGACCGCCGAGCGAGGAGTCAGCGGAACCGCCCCGCCTGTGTAGCCCGTACCACCTCCGCGAGGAATGATGGTGAGTTCAAGTTCCACGCAGGCCTTCACCAGTGCGGCCATTTCGAGCTCGGTGTCGGGAGTGAGTACGACAAAGGGATACTCCACCCGCCAGTCGGTGGCGTCGGTGACATGCGACACCCTTGAGAGCCCATCAAACTTAATGTTTTGAGGGTCTGTTACCCGGGCAAGCCGACGACGAACTTTTTTTCGTAGGCCCTGGGCATCGTTGAGGTCCGATTCAAACTGTCTGATGGCTTTGGTTGCAAGACCAATAAGCTCAGCAACGCGGCGGTCTCGAACAAGCTCGGGTTTGGGGTCGAATGAAGGCTGTGAGGCCTCGGGCGAGGTAACCGAGGCCACGGATGACAGGCTGTCGCGACGCCGGTCGATTTCTTTAAGCCGATGGAACAAGGCATCCACAAGCTGCTGGCGCCGCCGCGGATTGGCAATGAGGTCGTCTTGCAGGTAAGGGTTGCGACTGACCACCCAGACATCGCCAAGAATTTCGTAGAGCATACGCGCCGAGCGGCCTGTGCGGCGCTCTTGTCGAAGCTCAGAAATAAGCTCCCAGCCCCGCTCTCCAAGAATGCGCCAGACGATTTCCCGGTCGGAGAAGGAGGTGTAGTTGTACGGGATCTCTCGAAGTCGAGACTCTGATGGGCCAAGAACCGAGACGGCCGACAGAAGGGTCGGCGAGACAGGAGCATTCATAATCGTTTAAGTGTAATGGACCCTAGAGGCCGATGACGGCCCAAAGCCTCTTTCCGTTTTAGAAACCCTAAAACCTTAGGCGAATTAAGATAGGCCATGGGCGCTGATTATTTACGACGAATTCTTACGGCCCGGGTTTATGACGTCGCCATTGAGACCGACCTCGACCCGGCCCCTAACCTATCGCGGCGGCTTGGCTGCACGGTATTGCTAAAGCGCGAGGACACCCAGCCCGTGTTCTCGTTTAAGCTGCGCGGTGCCTACAACAAGATGTCCCAGCTTAGCCAAGACCAGCTTGCCAAAGGGGTGATTGCCGCCTCGGCTGGCAACCATGCACAAGGCGTGGCCCTTGCGGCTCGTCAGTTGGGCTGCAAGGCGCTCATTGTCATGCCCGTCACCACGCCCAGCGTCAAGATTGATGCGGTCCGCCAGCGGGGAGCCGAGGTCGTGCTTCACGGGGACTCCTATTCCGATGCCTACCTTCACGCACTGGCCCTTGAGAAGGACCAGGGCCTAACCTTTGTTCACCCCTTTGACGACCCGGATGTCATCGCGGGTCAAGGCACGGTGGGTCTAGAAATCCTTCGCCAACATGCCGACCCGATTGACGCCATCTTCGTGGCGGTCGGTGGAGGAGGACTGATTGCCGGAGTGGCGGCGCTTGTCAAACAGTTACGGCCGGAGACGCTTGTGATCGGTGTGCAGACCGAAGACTCCGACGCCATGGCCCAGTCCATCGAGAAGGGTGAGCGGGTCTACCTTCCCGAAGTCGGCCTTTTTTCGGACGGCACCGCAGTCAAACAGGTGGGTGAAGAGACGTTTCGGCTCACGCAAAAATATGTCGATGCCATGCTGCGGGTGGATACCGATGCGGTATGCGCGGCCATTAAAGATGTCTACGAAGACACCCGCGCCATTCAGGAGCCGGCGGGGGCGCTGGCCATTGCTGGGATGAAGCAGTGGGTTGCGAAGAATGGCGCAAGCCGCGCGGATGGCAGCCCTCGAACACTGGTTGCCATTGCCTGTGGGGCCAACATGAACTTCGATCGCCTGCGTTTTGTGAGTGAACGCAGTGAGATCGGCGAACAGAGAGAAGCCGTCTTTGCAGTCACCATTCCCGAAGAGCGCGGTAGCTTTAAGGCCTTCTGTCAGACCCTCGGGGGGCTTAACGTCACCGAGTTTAATTACCGAATCTCCGACCCTCGGCATGCCCATATTTTTCTTGGGCTTCAGGTCAAGAACCGCGAACAAGCCCATTCCATTGCCGCAACCCTCTCGCAGGCAGGCTTTCATACCTTGGATTTGTCGGACGACGAACTTGCCAAGGCTCACCTGCGTCATCTTGTGGGGGGGCGCTCAGAGCTTGCTGAGAACGAGCAGCTCTTTCGATTTGAGTTCCCAGAACGTCCAGGGGCGCTCATGACCTTCCTAACAACCATGAACCCAAGCTGGAATATTTCACTCTTTCACTACCGCAATCATGGTGCGGACTACGGGCGCATTTTGGTTGGTCTGCAGGTACCGCCGTCTGATCAAGGCCGATTCCTTGAGTTTCTTACCAAACTTGGTTATCGCCACTGGGACGAGTCCAAGCACCCCGCCTATCAGCTTTTTCTGGGTTGTCAGAATTCCTAACAAGCCGAAACTCACCAAGGCCTGATAGGCCCCAAACAACACCAAAGCCTGGTCTTACGCCGCTATAGTTTGTGGCCATGACAACAAGATCAAGGGGAGAAGCCGTGGTTTCGCTGAACTTTCATGGGAAGAGCAGCATTGCTGTGATTGAAGACGACGAGTCACTTGGACGCCGACTCTGCGACATTCTGATGCTGGAGGGTTGGACGGGTCGTTGGTTTCGTCGGGCAGAGGCGTTCTTAGAGGCTCAGCCTCGACAACGGTTTGATGCGGCACTGGTCGACCTTCGGCTTCCGGGTATGTCTGGGCTGGATCTGCTTGATGTGCAGGGTTCCAAAGCCCCGCAGGCGCAAGCTCCAATTTTCTTCATGCTAACGGGTGATGACCGCGACAGCACCTTGGCTGAGGCCTTTGCCAAGGGTGCCCACGATTTTCTGCTTAAACCCATTCGAGCCAGGGAGCTTGTGGCGCGTCTGGCTGCAGCCCTGCGACGCCAGACGTCCCTATTCGCGCAGGAGCCAGGGCTTCGTAACAATCAAAGCCAAGGGCCATGTCCGAACAGTCTTACCGTGGGGCCGATTCGACTTGACGTGAATTCGCAAAAGGCCTTTCTAAAGGGTCAAGAGGTGCAGCTGACCTCAAAAGAGTGGGCACTTGCATTTTTTATCTTTCAACATATGAATCAAGATCTCGCGCGTACGGTGTTGCAAGAGCAGGTCTTTCGACTCAACCCCCGGGTCCAGACCCGTACGGTCGACACGCATATGTCCCGGCTCAAAACAAAACTGCAGCTACGCCCTGAAATGGGATTTCAGCTTCGATCGCTTTATGGCGCGGGCTACCGTCTTGAACAGCTTGCAGCTTAGGGTGTCAACTAATTTAGATTTATGCTGGTGAAACACCGTCAAATTCTCGTAAAATCAGGGGCCTATGACATTTCAGGTCGTCGCCTTCGGACTCAACCATCAGTCCGCCCCCGTTTCGCTTCGCGAAAGGCTTGCCTTTCCGGCTGAGATCGTTCGAGCAAGCCTTTCGGAGTTGCGCCAGGTGATGGGGCGTTTAGCGCCCGAACAGGCCCTTGTGTCCACCTGCAATCGCACAGAACTTTACATGGCCAGCCACAACCCAGGGCAGGCCCGGCAGCAGGCGCTGGGCTGGTTAGCAGCCCGATCGCAGGTTGGCCACGAGGACCTCATGCATCACCTGTACCAGCACGAGGAGCCCGCGGCTGTTCGGCACGTCTTTCGTGTGGCAAGCGGCCTTGATTCCATGGTTCTGGGTGAGCCCCAAATTCTTGGGCAGCTTAAAGAAGCCGCGCGTCAGGCCCAGGAGGCCGGAAGCCTCGGCTCGAACCTGCACCACCTTTTTCAGCAGGCCTTTTCGGTTGCCAAGGAGGTGCGAAGCAGCACCGAGATCGGTAGCCACTCGGTCTCCATGGCGGCCGCCTCGGTCAAGCTTGCCCAGCGCATTTTTGGCGATCTCTCGCAGACACGCATGCTTTTCATTGGCGCAGGCGAAATGATTCAGCTTTGCATTGCTCACTTTGCCGCCCAGTCGCCCCAAGGCCTGGCCATTGCCAATCGAACCGTTCAGCGGGGCGAGACCTTGGCGAAGAGCTATTCCGGCGAAGCCTTTGCGCTTTCGGATCTCCCTCGGCGGCTTGCAGACTTCGATGTGGTGGTGAGCTGCACCGCCTCAAGCCTGCCCATCTTGGGGCTTGGCATGGTGGAGTCTGCCCTTAAGAAGCGTCGTTACAAGCCCATCTTTTTTGTAGATCTGGCCGTGCCCCGCGACATTGAGCCGGAAGTCTCCAAGCTCTCCGACGCCTTTCTTTATTCCGTGGACGACCTAGCCGGCCTGGTCGAGGTTGGGGTGCAGGCTAGGCGCGACGCCGTTAGCCATGCCGAGGCCATCATCGACCATGGTGTTCAGCGCTACCTGCACTGGAAATCAAGCCGCGAGCAGGTTCCGCTGATTCGAACCGTCAAAGACCATGTGGCTGCCCTACAAGAGGCGGAGCTTGCCGCGGCTCAGAAACGACTTGCGCGGGGCGAGGACACCAACGAGGTCCTTATGGCCCTTGCCCATGGGCTCAGTCAGAAGCTTCTTCACGGCACCTATTCAGCGCTCTCCGACCCCGACCCACAGACCCATCAGCGGGCTGCCCAGATTGTTCCAAGCCTTTTCAAACTTCAAGAACCCACTGAGTCCCAGGCAGACGGTCCGGCGAGCGAGCCCGACCGATGATCAAGCCAAGCCTGCTGACAAAACTTCAGCAGATTCAAGAACGTTTCGCGGTGGTGGAGAGCCTGCTTTCTTCGCCCGATTCGGCCAACGACCTTCAGCAGTTTCGAGCTTTGTCCAAAGAGCGTTCCGACCTCGCGCCTGTGGTTGAGCACTTTGGCGAGCTTCAGAGGTCTGAGCGCGATCTTAAAGAGGCGGAGGCTTGGCTTACTGACCCTGACCTTAAAGAGTTTGGTCAGGAAGAATCTTTGAGGCTTAAGAAACTTCTCGAGGAGCAAGTTGTTGAGTTGCAACGCCTTCTCTTGCCCAAAGATCCTAACGATGGCAAGGCCATTCTTCTTGAGATTCGTGCGGGTACGGGGGGCGATGAGTCCGCACTTTTTTCAGGTGACCTTTTACGCATGTACCTTCGGTTTGCCGAACGCAATCGCTGGAAGACGGAGATGCTCTCGGCAAGCGAATCGGACTTGGGCGGCTACCGAGAGGTTATCGTGCGGCTCGAGGGCTCTGACGTCTATTCCAAATTGAAGTTTGAGTCAGGCGGGCATCGTGTTCAACGGGTACCGGCCACCGAGGCACAGGGACGCATTCATACTTCAGCTTGCACGGTGGCTGTCTTGCCGGAGGCCGACGAGTTGGCCGATGTGGTCTTTAGCCCCGATGAACTTCGTATTGATGTCTTTCGTGCCTCGGGCGCGGGTGGGCAGCACGTGAATAAGACCGAGTCTGCCGTGCGCATCACCCACCTACCCACGGGCATCGTGGCGGAGTGCCAGGACGACCGTAGCCAGCACAAGAACAAGGACAAGGCCATGAAGGTTCTGGCTGCGCGCGTGCGTGACCGCGAACTCGCCGCCCTGCAGCAGAAGGAGGCCAGCGCCCGTAAGCTCATGGTGGGTTCGGGCGACCGCTCCGAGCGTATTCGCACCTACAACTTCCCGCAAGGCCGAGTTACTGATCATCGCATCAACCTCACCCTCTACAAGATCGATCAGATCATGGACGGGGATATGTTCGAGCTTACCGATGCGCTGTCGGCGGAGCATCAGGCCGAGCTCTTGTCATCGCTTGGTGACGACGCCTAGTCTTTCCCGCCAGAACGATCTTGCACTTCGTGAGGCGGCAAGCGGTCGCCCCCGTACCCATCTTATTGCTCATGACCTTCAGCTTTCAGAGTCCGAGCAGGCCCTTTACGAGAAGCTTGTAACTCGTTATCAGGCAGGCGAGCCCCTTAGCTACCTGCTGGGCTTTAAAGAGTTTTATGGCCGCAGTTTCTGGGTGAGCCCCGCCTGCCTCATCCCAAGGCCGGAGACCGAGGGCCTGGTGGATTCTGCGCTTCAATGGGCTGCCGCCCAGGCGCATCGGTTCAGTGCCGAGGCACCCCTGCGGCTGCTTGACCTTGGCACTGGCTCGGGCTGCCTTGCCATCAGCCTTGCGCTAGAGCTTCAAGCGAGAGAAATTCCCACGCTTGGTTATGCCACTGACCTATCGGAGAAGGCGCTTCGGCTAGCCCGTGACAACGCCGCATGGCTTGGCGCATGCGTAAAGTTTTATCAAGGCTCATGGACCTCTGCGCTTCCTGAGTCCGAGCAAGAGCAAGGTTTTGACCTTATTGTCTCCAACCCGCCCTATGTGGGCGATGAAGACCCGGAGTTCCTCTCGGGGGAGCTTGCCTGGGAACCATCCTTAGCCCTTGTTGGGTCTCGCCCCAGCCGTGACGGCATGAACGACCTGCGCGAACTGGCGAGACAGGTGTTTGCCTTGCTCAAGCCGGAGGGCTTTTTTGCCATGGAGCATGGTTACCGCCAGCAAGGCCAGGTCACAAAACGCTTTGCGGAAGCCGGCTTTGTGCAGATTACACCCATGAACGACCTGGCTGGACGTCCCCGTTATGTTCTAGGTCGTCTATGATTCTGTCATTGTGTTTGTTGCGGTGAAGCTTCTTAGTTCCTTGCAGCAAACTCTCTTAACATCGATTAACGATATCTCGCTCGAAAGGAGCTTCGGCCATGGATGCCAAAGCATTTGTTGCTCAGACCATTAACGACAACCCGGTTGTGCTTTTTATGAAGGGCACCGCCCAATTCCCTCAGTGCGGCTTTTCGGGTCGGGCCATTCAGCTCTTAAAGTCCTGTGGTGTCACGCAGGTTGCAACGGTGAATGTGCTTGAAGACGACGAGGTTAGGCAGGCCGTGAAAGACTTTGCTAGCTGGCCAACCGTCCCTCAGTTGTATGTGAAGGGCGAGTTTATTGGTGGCTCGGACATCATGGGTGAAATGTACGACTCGGGTGAGCTCAAGAAACTTTTTGCGGACGCCGGAATTGTTGGGGCTGACTCGTAAAGAATGGTGCCGCGTGTCGGATTCGAACTGACGACCTACCGCTTACAAGGCGGTTGCTCTACCAACTGAGCTAACGCGGCGCATAACAAATTCTAAAGGGTTATTGCTCTTATTTCACCCGACGCAGGCTTGGCCTGCCCGTGGCCTTGCCCGAACGAACTGCTTTTAATTTTTGGGCAGGTGAAGACTCAACACCTACCAGCCCAGGAGGTGCCGTGGGCGGGGTATCGTCGTCATCGGGGCCTTGATGCGCCTGTGGGTCAGTCACCAAGCCCAGGGGCTTCGAGACGTCGAAGGCCATGCCATGCCCCGTTTCCTTGGCATAGATGGCAACAATTTGAGAAATGGGCACCTTAAGGTTTTCGACAACACCTGAAAACCGCGCAGAGAACCGAACGTCCTCGTTGCTAATAACAAGCTGATGGGTGGCCAGCGGGCTGATATTTAGAACAATCTCGCCGTTTCGGACATGGGCGGGGGGCACGCGTGTTTCGTCATTCACCGAGACCGCAAGGTAGGGCGTAAAGCCCTGGTCGGAGCACCATTCGTAAATGGCCCGAACCAGGTAAGGCTTAGTGGAGGCAACATCGCCAGCGCTTGCAGTCATTGGCTGTCCGGCAAAGAAGGGGGGCGCATGGGCTGGCAAACAAACCAACCGCTAACGACGCATGACCTTTTCAGAGGGTGTTAAAGCCTCAAAGAACGCAGGCCTTGAGAAGATGCGTTCGGCATACTTTAAAACGGGGGCAGCGGCCTTTGGAAGCTCAACGCCATAAAGCTCAAGCCTCCAAAGCAAGGGGGCAAGCGCAACATCAATCATGGAGAAGTCTTCGCCCAACATAAACTTTGACTTCGCAACGACAGGTGCAAGCTGCGAGAGTCGATCGCGCACCACCACACGCGCCTTATCGATGCGTTTGGGGTCTTGCTTCTCAAGGGGCTCGACATTGACGAAGAGCTCGCGCTCAAAGTTCAGCAGAAGCAGGCGGGCGCGGGCGCGTTGAACAGGGTCGGCAGGCATGAGTTGGGGATGCGGAAAGCGCTCGTCGATGTACTCGTTAATGATGTTGGACTCGTACAGAATGAGGTCGCGCTCAACCAGAATGGGAACCTGGCCGTAGGGGTTCATAACAGAGATGTCTTCAGGTTTATTGAATAAATCAACATCCCGTATATCGAAGTCCATCCCCTTCTCGAACAAAACAAAACGGCAACGCTGACTGAATGGGCAAGTGGTGCCCGAATACAAAACCATCATGGGTTGAATCCCTAAAAAAGTAAGGCGGCGAAGTTACGAACTAGCGAATGTCCCGCCAGTAGGCTGCATTGAGGCGCCAGGCAAATACAAAGAAGATGCCTAGAAAGAGCAGTACCCAGACACCAATTTGCTTACGCGTCTGGGCGACGGGCTCGGCGGCCCAGGATAAAAAGGCG
>Ga0255769_10002589_pt1 | contig 19155 bp, 19 predicted proteins | sample 041ome_9_FD_179637 | JGI IMG/M metagenome (GOLD analysis project Ga0255769, IMG submission 179637) | Coastal salt marsh microbial communities from the Groves Creek Marsh, Skidaway Island, Georgia - 041413US metaG (version 2) | ecosystem: Environmental > Aquatic > Marine > Intertidal zone > Salt... | reverse complement strand
ACTTTAAGTATTAATTGTCAATTCCAAAGAACTGCAAAACAGTGTTATGAATCCTGGATACATGACTACCTTGAGGCGGCGCAAACTCTGATACGCCCTCTGAAAAGTATGCAAATCCCTTACTTTGATGTTCTCCATTTTTAATTGCAACGAAGGTTACTAAATCACCTAACTGCGACTCTTTGCCTGAATAGGTGATCATGGTTTTATCTGTAATTTCTGATGGATAGGTCAACACCACAAAAATGTCTTTGCCTCTGTTATCTATCTCTTCGAATAACCTAACTTCATTATTCACAAGTATTTTTGATAACTGCTGTTCCGCTTTAAATGCCAACTCTTCAGTATCAAATGAAACCAAAAAATCTCGAGTCATTCTGGGCACCACATCAGCAAATTCTACACCAACCTTTTTCAAGAAGGATGCATGATCTTTTAAGCGATAGTAAAACTTTAACTGCTCATAGGGTTTTTGTGACAGTCCCGTGGCAACAATAATTTCAATATTTGGTGACTCAAGAAGATCTGTTAGCATTTCATCATAAATTTTGAGCATTTCTAAAAATGGATCATCGTCTTTCCCAATATACCAAGTAGGATTTTTTAACTCTGGTGAATCAACATATGGTGAATTAAAAAAGTAATGGTGCTGAATATGCGCGCCCGCATTTAGAAACAATGTTGAGAAATTTGGATTTTTTCTTTTAAATAAAGTTTTATGGATTTCATACAACATCATATCCAAAAATAATGCCTTTCGCCATGGCTTACCTAAAGCATTAAGTGCATATTTTACCATTGGTAGATATCGAGATGGTCTTACAAGGGCAACAAAAGCCAATCCCAAGTTAAAAATGGTTTTAAATGTTAACCTAGACTGTGAATTATCATTTACTGCCTGAACAATTGCATCAGTAATACTTTTACTAAAAAAACTATTATCACAGGGTGTTTGCGTCCAAGGATCAGGTATAAAATACGCGGGGTTTTTAAGTTTATTAGAGGCATTCATTGGACTAACAGCACCAACAGAAAAACCCGCTTTTTCAACCTGTTCGAAAAACTGCTCATCAGTCGTATTAACGAAGTCGCCAAGCCTGAATACATTGTGTTCATCATAGGTTTTGCCGGTATGTACTGATGGCCACTGGATCCAAGGCTCAAGGTTTTTATATTCAGGTTCCGATTCTGTATTTGTAATACCTTTTTCAAAAAGTTTTTTGAAACCAGGTAAATACTCGTCTCTTTCGATATAGTAATTTACTGCATCGAAATTGATTTCATTTAATTCCAAAAGAATAATTTTCTTCATAGATGATTCAAACTAAAAACATAAATATTAAATACTTAGCCTATTTTAAACTTCTTTTACACTAGCTCTAATCTAACTTTCCAGTCTAAAACGGGAATATCAAATCTTTCTTGTATTAAGTAAAAGCTTAAATGTCCTATAGTCATATCATACTTCATCAAAGGAAAAATAATCGCTAAAATAGAGAATTAAAAAAAATTGTCTTCTTTAAGCCTCTAGCAAGAAAAAATTTCATAATATTCTCCTTGATAGAAATAGTTAATTTAATAAACTTTGGCAAAAAGGGACTTTAACCATTCTGAGACAGTATATTTATCATAAATATACTGATCAAGATTAAAGTAATCCGAATACAAAAATTCTTCACTAACATTAGGGTTGTCAGGTTTTATTAGCAGAACATTGGAAGGATTATAAAAGTCATATTTTACAATATTAACATTTGTAGTGATTAACTTTTTCTTTAATCCCAAAGCCTCTATGCTCCGTATTGTAAGCCCAGACTGGTTTGGATGTGGGAGATCTAAAATCGCTTTGGATGCCATCATCACCTCCAAAACGGAATTATAGTCCATACTTTTAAATGAGATAAGATCGATGGGAGTTGAGCTATATCTTTGATCCCAGATGTTATATAGGTAGTAAAGCCATTTAGCTTGCAAGTACTCAAAAATAAAAATAACGTTACCCTTAGTGGAGAACTGAGCTCTAATTTTCGCTAATACTTTACTCCTAGACGAGTGTGATGTTCCAATAAATGACACAAGATGCCTGTTTACATTGAAGTTGCTCTGATCTAAAAGGTTATCCGGAGGGACATAGAATAACGGTTTAAAATTAAGACTGTACTTCTCACTATCCACCGGATCGAAGGATGAAACTAGGTCGAAGTATTTAAACTGCCTCTTTAAATATTGTCTATTATTCTTAATTCCATCCCATACATACAGTATCATTTTTGCTTTTGGATGGAGTAATTTAAGGCGATAATAAAACCTGTTGGTTAAACCTTCTCCCAGAATAACAAACACATAGTCATAAGATTTAGTTTGAAATGATGTAATTTCATGCTCTATAAGCCTAGATGCCAAAGGGGCAAGCAAAAATCTCATTTTCCTTAGTAGCGCCTTAAGCAATGGGCTGGTGAATGGAACATCGTATACCAAATCGACCATAGCACCACGAACTTCGAGCTCATCTAATATAGCTTTATCATATGAAAAAAAATTCCTTGCAATAAATAAAACATTTTTGTCCTGAAGATATTTATCTTTCATCTGGAGTTAATCTCTCTGAGTCCGTATTAGTATCAGAGATATTGAAAATATGAAATAGTTTTGAGTCGCGCTTGAAAATTTCTCGTGTTACAGCCTCACCAATAGAGTCAGAGCCGCCTTTAACTAGAAAAAGTGAGTCTGATATTAATCTTTTTAGTTGAAAATCGTTAGCCTTCAAATATTCATTGAATAACTCAGCTTCTCGTCCTATCAATGACAAAATATTCATTTACTTTTTAAATAATCTCATATTCAAATTATGTTCTTGATGGCAGTTTTTACGCCAAGCATCCAGTCTGAATTATTTATACCAAAATAAGATTTAATTTTTGAACAATCTAAAACTGAGTATGCTGGACGAGCTGCTAAAGTTGGATAGTCAATGGTATTAATTGATTTCACTGAATTTGGAGTTCTAACACCAAGAGAATGTGCCTCACTAAAAATTACTTTTGCAAAATCATTCCAGCTACAGGGCTTATCCCCACAAAAATGATAAATGCCATGAATATTTTTCTCGAGATGTAGATGTGGAAATATAGATATTATTGATTTTGCAATATCATGTGCATAAGTAGGACAACCAATTTGATCAACAATAATACTTAACTCATCTCGATCAGCTCCTAGAAGCAACATTGTTTTAAGAAAATTGTTGCCATACTCACTAAACACCCAGGCAGTTCTTATGATTATATATTTACAGCCAGAGGTCTGAATCGCTAACTCACCAAAAAGCTTAGTTTCTCCATAAACTCCCTGAGGATTAGTTATATCGTCCTCTCTATATGGCACATTAGATTTGCCATCAAATACATAATCAGTAGAAACATGGATCAACCAACATTCCAATTGATTGCAAATATCAGCAATATTTTTCACCGCAAGATGATTGACTAAGTTAGCAGTTTGTTGATCTTCTTCAGCCATATCAACTGCTGTGTAAGCAGTTGCATTAATAATTAAATCAGGAGAAATTTTTAGGATTTGTTTTTTGGTTGCCTCAAAGTCAGCTATATCTATTTGCTCACGTGAAGTATAAATTACTTCATGATCGGTATTTACTAATTGGTCGTTCAAGCATCTTCCAAGCTGGCCATTACAGCCTAAAATAAGAATTTTCATTTTTTTAGATCAGCCAATAAAGGAGCATTTGCATCTTTTTTTGATAACTTAGGGTTATCAATTGGCCAAGAAATATTTAGATCAGGATCATTCCACAAGAGACTCCCCTCATCAGAGGGGTCGTAATAATCAGTACACTTATACTCAAAATCTGCAGTTTCTGAAAGCACTAAAAAACCATGAGCAAATCCAGGTGGCACCCAAAATTGAGTTTTATTCTCCTCGGAAAGGATTACTGCTTCCCATTGAGCATAAGTTGGCGAGCATGAGCGAAGATCCACAGCAACATCATAAACCTCACCTCGAACAACCCTAACTAATTTACCTTGGGGTTTGGTTTTCTGGAAGTGCAACCCACGCAATACACCCTTTGATGAGCGTGAATGGTTATCCTGGACAAAATGCAGTCTAATGCCCGCACGATCTGCATATCTTTCTACTTGAAATGTTTCCAAGAAAAAACCGCGCTCATCACCAAAGACCTTAGGCTCAATAATTACGCAGTCTTTTAGTTTAGTTTTAATTACATTCATTTGTAGCCACCAGCTACTTTGTGTAAATATTCGCCATAGTGAGTCTTTTTAAGAGCATAAGCTTGCTGCAACAAAGCATCTTTGGTTATCCAGCCGTTATGAAAAGCAATTTCTTCCAAGCAAGCAACTTTTAAGCCCTGACCATGTTCAATCGTCTGTACAAATTGACCTGCTTCAATTAAGGAATCATGAGTACCGGTATCTAACCACGCAAAACCACGACCTAGCAACTCAACATTAAGATCTCCTCTATTTAGATAAGCTTTATTAATATCAGTAATTTCTAGCTCACCGCGAGCAGAAGGCTTTGTTGATTCAGCGATTGTAATAACGTCATTATCATAGAAATAAAGCCCTGTTACCGCATAGTTTGACTTCGGGTCATCAGGTTTTTCCTCAATCGAGGTAACCTTTCCATCACCATCAAAATTAACAACACCAAATCGCTCGGGATCTTTTACATGATAACCAAAAATGGTTGCACCATTTTTCTTAGAAGTTGCAGCTTTCAAATTCGAGGTAAAGCTTTGCCCATAGAAAATGTTATCGCCAAGAGCTAGTGCAACATTGCTATCACCTATAAAATCTTTTCCAATCAGAAAAGCTTGAGCGAGACCATCAGGGCTGGGTTGGAGCGCGTAATTAAATTGAACACCAAAATCAGAGCCGTCACCCATTAAACGTTGATAACAAGGCATATCTTCAGGAGTGGAAATAACTAAAATGTCTTTTATTCCTGCTAACATTAAAACAGAAATTGGATAATAGATCATTGGTTTATCATAGACAGGTAATAACTGCTTGGAGACACCCTTAGTTATTGGATATAGACGCGTTCCTGATCCTCCTGCTAATACAATTCCTTTGAAGTTAGTACTCATATTATTTTCCTAATCGTTCAAGGCGATAGGCACCCGAAAGCACTCTCTCCCACCACTGGCGATTATCCAAATACCACTGAACAGTCTTACGTAGACCAGTTTCAAAAGTTTCCTCTGGTACCCAACCTAAATCACGCTGAATTTTTGAAGCGTCAATAGCATAACGGACATCATGACCAGGACGATCTTTAACAAAGGTTACTAGATCACGATAATAACTAACACCGACTGACTTTTCTGGTGCAAGCTGTTCAAGAATATCACAAATAGTTTCAACTACTTCAAGGTTTGTTTTTTCATTATGGCCACCAATATTGTAGGTCTCGCCTATCTCACCTTCAGTCACAACCTTTATTAGTGCTTTGGCATGATCTTCTACATAAAGCCAATCTCGAATCTGAGATCCATCACCGTAGATAGGTAATGGCTTACCATGTATAGCATTCAAAATAACATGAGGAATGAGCTTTTCAGGAAATTGATAAGGGCCATAATTATTTGAGCAGTTCGTAATTATAAAAGGTAAACCATAAGTTCTTCCCCATGCTCGCACCAAGTGGTCAGAGGAAGCCTTGCTTGCAGAATAGGGAGATGACGGTGAATAGGGCGTTTTCTCTGTAAAAAAATCGTTGGTTCCTTCTAGGTCACCATAAACTTCATCAGTAGAAACATGATGAAAGCGAAATTGCTTTTTATGAGATCCATATATACTTTCATAATGATTACGAGCTGCTTCAAGAAGATTAAAAGTACCGTTTATGTTGGTATGAATAAAATCAGAAGGGCCATCAATTGAACGATCAACATGACTTTCAGCCGCTAAATGCATTACGCAGTCTGGCTGATGTTTGTCAAAAACAGTGGCAAGTGAAGTTGTATCGCGAATGTCAACTTTCTCATGCATATAATTTTTGTTGTCAGAGATCCCAGGAAGAGAATCAATATTTCCTGCATATGTCAGCATATCCAAATTAATAACTTGATAATCTGAATTGCGGATAAGCCTACGGATTACTGAGCTACCAATAAAACCAGCACCCCCTGTAATTAAAATTCTCATCATAAAACCTAAGCTATATTGTAAGAAAAATAAGAAGTTAATTGGACATTTGCCATAAAAAATGTCCAAGAGAAAACTATTACAAATAAATTTGCATAATACCTAGGTTTAAATATTGATGCAATGAAAGGTATCAAAAAAACTTCAAAAAACATTAATGTATAGCTAATTCGTACAGCAATTTCAGGAAAACGCGCAAGCCCAATATAAGCGCACACACCTATTACAAAAGATACAAATGAAAGATTGAAGTAAATATTTCTAGTAATGGAGATATTGGCAGATGAAGTTAAAAAAAATAGAATTATTATTATTTTAGTTAAAATAAAAATTCCTATTACGTTAGTTGCAAACTCTTCTGCTCTTGCAGTGTCAAGGTATGCACTTTTCACAAAAACAAAGTTCTCAATAAAAAAATTAAGACCTAGCGTTATGGGATCAAGTTTTAAATAATAAAGAAGGTAGGAAAGAATTAAAAGGCCAAAAATATTTCGTACCTTAAAACTACTAAAATTAAAGAAAAAAAGAAAAAAGAATACAAAAGAAGAAAAATGAAAAAAAGTGGCTATGCCTAAAAATAATAATGCCATTTTTTTTTCGTGTCTAACTAAATTCAATAAAGTTAAAACAATAAAACCTGTTGCTATCCCTGCTCTTATTTGAATCAATTCATGCACTATGAAGAAATTACTTAAATAAACAAGTTGAGCTAAGAATATAGGAATTGGAAATTTGAGTATTAGATAATTTTTTAAAAATACACCCAAAAATGCGTAAATTATAAATAGCATGATTGGCTCTCTTGGAGCCAAAAAATTAGAAATCAATGCAATAAGTTGAAATGAAGGCTCAATAAAGTAATTAACATTTTTTGAATCAAGTACTTCAAAATATAGGCCCTGATAAGTTGCATAATCGGGCATATCAATTCCTGAACGGAATCCAGCAATCGCTGCAAATAACAAGACATTTATCCAAAAAATCCAGATTTTTATTGAAGATGGTATTTTTGATTCAATCAAACACAAGAAGCTCAAATAGCTCATTAGAATTGCTATAGTGACTTGCATGTCTAGGATTCAAATCCAAAAACTTCATGAATCCACCCATCTAGTTTATGTTTTACTAGAATGCAATCAAAATCATGGGAAATTGTTTTCAGTTTTTTTTTGGACTGGAGCATCAGAATATAACTCATCAAAATTGTTACTCTTGTGCTTATCGCCCTCATGAAAGGAGACTTAAATGGTCTATCGTGAATCAAATCTACTTGGTATACCATGGAATCAAGAGCATTTTAAATTTGAATTTCACAACCAAGAAAGTTAGGTGCCCAGAGCAAAATTCTCATATTAAATATATTACGTGTGATTTCCAATTACTAATGCTTCATCATCCACATTTTTCATAACTAATGAATTTGGTGCTATTTTTGATTTTGCACCAATTACAGTGGCACCAATGATCACTGAATTTGAACCAATTGTTACGCTATCCATGATGACTGGCCTAAGATTTTTTTTAAACTCAAAATCTAGATGTTTAGCCCCTAAAGTGACTCCTTGGTAAATTGTGCATAGTTCCCCTATAGATGCGGCTCCACAGACTATGTTTTGAGGATGGGGCATAAACAAACCGCCTCCTATTTTTATACGTGGTGGTATCTCTATTCTATACAAGAAAACATTTACTGCATAAAAAAAGTACGAAAATATCTTAAGATATTTAAATTTATATAAAAGTTGGCTTACTCTAAAAAAAACATTAGGAAGCATACGATAGTTTAAGCATGTAACTATAATTTTTAAAATTTTTGGGTTCTTAATGCCCTGAGATAGTTCAAGGTATCTCTTAATATCGGCAACTAGTAATCTCATTAAGCTATCCCATTAAATTTTTAGATTTAAGTTCTGCATTTACCAAGTCAAGTTTATCTTCCTCTATTTCTTGTTGCATAACCCATTCAGAAAAAAGCTTAATACCATCTTCAAGTTTAACCTTAGGTTCGTATCCAAGAACTTTTGATATTAGAGAAAGTTCCGCATAATTATTTCTTATATCACCAACCCTAAATTGTTCCGTGACAATAATTTTTGAAAGACTTTTAAATTCAGCCCTTAGCAGCTCTGCTACATCTTTAATTGGTGTTGCAATACCGCTACCAACATTCATAATTGATGAAATAGAGTCATCATGGAACGTTGATAGTAATAATGCATTTACAACATCTGATACATGAACAAAGTCTCTTGTCATATTACCATCTTCAAAAATTGGAATTTGATCACCATTCCTTAATCTATTTGAGAATATAGATAAGATACCTGTGTACGGATTTTTTAAAGACTGTCCTTCTCCATAAACATTTTGAAACCTTAGTATGGAATAATCAATATCATTGGCAGCACAGAAGGTTGACACTAAATCTTCCTGATTTTTCTTGGTCACTGCATAAATTGAAGCAGGCTTGCATTCAGTTCTTTCTGATGTTGGCTGAAAAAGAAGCTTATTTTTACATTTATGACAGTAATAATCCCACTCCTTGTTCGACAAAGATTTAAAACTTCTAGGATCTGGATTTATATATTCGCCTGAATTTGAGCATAAATAACTACCCTCTCCGTATACCGAACGGCTTGAGGCTAATATAATTCTAGCAATATTCTGTTTATAGTTTTTCTGAATTTCCTCCAATAATACTGCTGTCCCATGAGAGTTAACATGATTATAGGTAGTTATTTCATACATTGATTGTCCTGTTCCTGTCTCTGCAGCAAGATGTATCAATGTATCTACACCCTGCAAGGCATTACGTACAATCTCTTTATCGGTTACGGATCCTTCAAAGAAATTTACTCTAGAATTATCTATGAATGAGGGAGCTTCAAAGAAATCACCATGAATTTGAGGGGAGATATTATCAAGTATATTGATGTTTGTTTGACTTTCAGATAATAAAGTTTTTATATAATGAGAGCCTATAAAACCCATACCACCTGTAACTAAAACCTTTTTCATTTATTTTTTATTAATATGTCGGCTTGATTAAGCGTATTTGTAATGTGGTTGATGTATCTACAGAAATAAAAATATCGCACAGGCCCTAATATTCTTAAACAAATCCTAAATAAAAAAGCAATTATTTTAATATTGCTTTTCTGGGATGAAATAGAATTAAAGTTAACATGCCTAGATGCAGTCTCACCGAATATAACAAGTCTCTTTTTTTTCAAAAGTTGCAGAAAATCCTTGTCTTCAAAGGGATTAGAAGGCGCATGACCAGCCATCTTCATATGATAGTAAAATCTTCTTGCTAAAGGAGTGATTAAATACCCATCAATATAATCATAACCGTATAACCTCTCTTGTGGACTTAATTCTAAGCCAATAGAATCCAATTTAGCCTGGTATGCATCCAGTAACTCCAAAAAATCTGGTCTATCACCCTCGACAAAGCGAGTCTGCTTTGCAGCTACTATACCAGGGCCCATATAAGAGCTAAAATGCACAAAAACAAGTCTACAATCGCCATTTATGTAGTAGTATTCTTGGTTTTGAGATATTGATCGCTCATGTAAATTCCAGAAAGCGAGGTTGAGACCACGGTTTTTGGAAACTTCGACACCATCAAAAAACACAGGTATAAGTTCTGCTACTTTTTGGTCAACGCCAAGGCCTAAACCAGGTTCATAGAAACATTGTTCAAGTAGTTTTCTATTCCACCAAGATAAAGCACGTATAGAATTATCGTCACGTTTACATGCGAAAAAACCAAGATTATATACACCGAATTTTAATAAATCTTCGTCGGATGGGCGTTCGTCGTCATCTGGTGACGAAAAAGAGTGAGGGGTAAGTAAGAATGAACATCCTTCAAGTTCCTCAATAATTGGCATTAAACTAGAATATACGTAAGTATCAGGGTCCAGATAAATTACTTTTTCAAACTCCTGTAATAGACTCATTGCGATATAGGGCTTGACGCATGTATTAAACTCAATAATGCTATATTTAAATGCTAGCTCATGGTACTTATCTATAGCAATATCTTCAGTAAACACAATTTTAATATCACCGAAATCATAATCTAAGCTTCTTTTCGTATCGGCTAAGAAAATAATCTTTGAAATGTTGTCACTGATAGACTGCATCAAAACGATTGCTTTGTCCAAATAATTAACTGAACAAACAGTAAATACTACATTTTTATTCATAAAATCTTCAAATCCTATATTTTATCAAACAAGCGAAGAAATGCTCTCAAATGGCTTTAAGACATTATTATTGGAGGCAAGTTTCGATCGAGATTTTTTAATGTACTTGCAATACATTGTTATATTTTCAACTCCAAGATCACAAAATTCGACAGGGATCTGTTGGTGAACAGAGAGAAGTAGCGAGGAATAATGCCCAAGCACAAGCCTAGCCTTAATGTGGCTATTAATCTCCGCCAAAAATCTTTGATCTACAAAATCTTGAATTACTCTAGGATGTTTAATAACAAGGAGATCCCTACCATACATAGCGTAGAGTGATTGTAAAAAAGATTCATATATCGTCTCACTGACGACTGAATCCTCCACAAGCGGCTGACTAATATAAATCACCTTCCCATTTGGGCAATACTGTAATCTAAGTAATGATTTATCAGGACTTTCAATCACATCAGTTTTTTTGATAATTCGAGGTAGCTGGTTAAAAATATTTTCCTTATCTAACTCATTCCAAAATATCGCCGATTCGATTGATATAGGCAAATCACCAATCAGTTTCCGTGCATGCCAGCCTCCATTTTTGAATATATCTCCGAGTAAAATAATATTTTTATACGACCAGCCGAAGACATTGAGGAATCTAAACGCAATTTTAAGTGATTTTAAAAGCCAAGTTAATGTTTTCTTTTTGTTCCGAAAATCGACAGTTAGATCCGAAAAAAGACCATGCTGGATGTAGACGAATTTACAATTACTATATTTTTTTAAAAAAACTAGAGTGGGAACAAGAAAGATATCAAATATGATTATTTTTATATCGTGATCTAGTGAATCACCATAACTAAAGTTCAAAATCTGACGACCATCAACGTCATGGTGGCATTGATTCTTATCCATCCATAAGAAACCATCAGCGTTAATTATTTTAAAAACCTTTAAAATGAACGGGGACACTTGGCTTTGATTATTTAATGCAAGTAACTTCATAAAAATGGATATATCCGAATCAGTGGCGTTAAACAGTACCTTTTATAGCTCAGTAAAAATCTTAAGCAGTTTTGACATATTTTCTATGCCAGAAACAGATGACATAAAACAGTGTATAAGAAGAAGCTCCTGAAAAAATAGCTGCTTGTATTCCATAGACAGGAACAGTTAATATCAACATGGCAGAATTTAAAATGATGCAATAGATAGCTGCTTTTCTTACTATGTAGTCTCGATGCACCGCAATAAGCGCCTCCGATGCCGGACCGATTAAGCCCAAACATAGCATCATTACAAAATACGGATAAAGGTACTTGCTAACATGCCCGTAGCCCTCTCCAAATGCTAGTCCAATTAACATCTCACCTGCTGAAAAATTAACTATCAGCCCTATAGTCCCTACAGCTAAGTTGATAAACCTTAAATAATGTGTATATAGAGTCTTTGGGCTTTTTGCCAGCAAATACGGCAGCACCATCAAGAGTGCTTGCTGTGGAACTAAGAGCGCCATTCTGACTAAAAGTGCAACTTTATATTCTGCTATGCTTTCATTAGTCATCAAGAAGCCCAATAAAATTATATCAAGTTGCAAGAACGCTAACTCAGCAACGCTAATAACCGTAAGATTGTTAAGTGATTTAAAATCAAATTTATAGAGTTTGGTTTCAGTCAATCTTTTCTTTGGGGTAACTAAAACAAACCATAAGGTCGAGCTTAGAATAATTCCAACCGCATAAAGGCTTATTAAATATAAAATACTGATTTCATCAATAGCTGTTAAGCCGAAATAAAGTAAAATTAACAAGATTACGGGTCTTATGATTTGTCCTTCAACATTCCCCCAAACATGATTCCCTTTCCCTCTCAGTAAAGCACTTTCAACTGATAAATATATAAGTAATGGAATTGTAATGGCTAAAATTGCCAACTCAATTTTTTGGCTTGCAACTAACAAGGCAATCAGAGTTGCTATTATAAAGATAATCGTTACGTATTTATAACTACTGTTTCTTAACGCGATCTCATAGTTATAATTTTTCGCAAGCTCTCTTACAATATATTTGGAATATCCGCCAACAAGGATAACTGTTACTAATGAGCTCCAAGCTAGATATAAGAAATATTGGCCAGCGGTCTCCTTTGAGACCATATTAATGATAGTTAAATTTACAATATAGCTAAGCCCAATAGCTAGGACCCGAATTATAGCGGCATCTACTATTATCAAATTACTTCAAACCTTTTCTATAATTTATTAAAGAGTGGACAACCATACCAAGAGTGGGTTCTGTTCAGAGACGATAAGAACTAACTAAGGAATTATAGTAGACGATTTGAACTGGAAAATCTCATTAAAAAGATTGTTAAATAGTTAAGCCATACCTTCTTAAGAGCCGAAATTATGGCTCCTTCCACAAAACACATTATAATTTATAACCCAACTTCTTCTAAAAATTCAAGAGCAGTCCAAAAGCCTTCTCCACCATTTTTATGCCCCTGCCAAACCTCTGGCAAAAACATAATCCTGGGCGCTACATCTCTAAGCACTTCTCTTAGCGCATGAAAATCGACGTCACCTTTCCCTATCTGCACGCCCTCTCCATCATAACCAAGCGCATCTACTACATGCATATGAGCAATGTGAGAGCCTAGCAATCGAGTAACATCGACTAAATCCCAATTATAATAATTACAAGCCATCATTGTATGAGAAATATCAAGGCAGATCCTGCAGCTATTTTTCGCACAAAATTGAGCAATCTCTTTGGGATCCACAAATAGATTATGGTAGTTCTGACCTCCAAAATGCCAGGGAAACGGAGGCATTGTTTGAATTACGACCTCTACCCCCTCTTGGTCTATCTGTGATAAAGAATACTCTAACACTTTATACCGCTGGACCACCTCGTCATCACCGAGAAAACCATGTGAACTAAAGCCACCAACGTTCACAACGATCACTGGTCGTTCAGTATTTGGGAAATACTGCTTTAGTTCCCGAGTGATGTTACAAACTCTATTCAGCTCACTGATCGAATGTGCTCTGTAAGAGTCGTCTTGTGAAGTTAAATCGAGAAGATGATCACCAGAGAACAGCTCAGGGGCATGTACCGCAAAGTCGATATCTTGCTTACCCTCAAAAATAGTCGTCAAATCAACATTCAAGTCGTTATAGCTCAAATGAAATTCAACGAAATCAAAATTAGATTTCGAAGACAGATCATGGTAGTCATGATATCTAACGGGTATCCCGAAAGGTCGGCCAAACTTATAATCTTTTGGCTGGATGATAATATCAGTAAGGTCTCCCTCAAAAAAGCAATCTCCTACTTTTAAGGTACGCTTCGCAGATCGCCCAACTAATTCATTCAGATACATAGGCTGGAGTCCTTGCCCTGGACTTTTTATATCTAGCATCTCACGAGTTATTATTGTACCCTGATCAATATCCATACGCGCAATAACACTCTTGGCCAATGTTTCCCTGTTCAGCATTTCACCTTGGGTTAGTTCTCGATCCTTAGAACTGCCCATAGCCTCTTCTAATGATCGAATCTCGGTAACCATACGTTTAAATTCATTTGGTAAAAGTGATACTTTATGGTCATTTCCTTCCATAGATTTATCAATCGTGAAGTGTTTCTCAATGATTTTAGCTCCCAAAGCCACAGCAGCAACAGGAATAAAGGTGTCTCTTTCATGGCCTGAATACCCAACCAATCCATCTGAAATTAATTTCAATTTTTTTAAGTAAGCGAGATTCACATCTTTGAAAGGTGTAGGGTAAGTGGAGTTACAATGTAGCAACACAAAATTAGCGCCTTTTCGACGTAAAAAGTCGGCAGATTTTCTAATTTCATTCTCAGTACTCATGCCCGTTGAGCAAATTAATGGCTTCCCCGTATTTATTAGTGACTCCAGGAAGACATGATTAGTTAAATCAGCAGATGCCACTTTGTAGAAATCCATCCCATATTCTTCCAGCGCCCCTAGGCTATTTATATCCCATGGTGTGCACAGAGGAGGTAGGCCTTTAGACTTACAGTAATCAAAAACTTCAAACAACTGCTGATTGGTTAACTGAAATTTTGAAAGCAAGTCTAGAGTATACTCAGCACCTAAATCAGCAGACCCTTTACTTTTATCAGACAATTGATAAAGTGAGGCGACGTCTCTCATTTGAAATTTAACGCAGTCAGCTCCCGAGTCAAACGCCAAGTCCACCAACTTTTTAGCTAGCTCTATATCCCCATTATGGTTATTGCCAATTTCAGCTATGATAAAAGCTGGGCTATTTTCAGAAATTGCTCTCCCATCAACAGAGAACCCATCTTCATTTTTCAATACAACTGATACAAGCCTATTAACTTCATCTACTATAGGCAATACATCAATAGAATTTGTAAACTTACTATTTATATCGTAAAAATCAGAACCTGAAACCACAGAGGATACCCCTGTGTTCATCACCTGGGAAACTGGCAATTCAAGATCGAAATTAGGAGTGGATGTAAGCCATCTCCGGAAATCGCCATCAGTCAAACAGCCGACCAACAGCCCATTATCAGTCACTACAAAAATAATCCGCTTTTTATTTGCATTTATTTTTTCCAAAGCTTTTAGTACTGTCTCAGTATCAAAAACTACGTAATAAGAAATTTTCTTATCAATCAACATTGCTTGTCATCCTATTTTTATTCAATATTGTCTCCACCAACAGCCAATCAAGATGATTATCAATCTCAAGGCTCTCATCTTCCTCCATCAAAAATGTGCATATTCGGCCGCAAAGCCTGTTCCCGGCTTCTTTAAACGCTTGGGTTTTTGTGATGTATATTGAGCCATTTTCTTTTAACTTAATTTGCTCTGGTGGTATATCTTGACGCCTGGGCCTATTTTTATAGTCATACAGTGCTTTCACTTTACTCTGACCTTCCCAAAGAAAGTGCCAAAATTCGCAAACGCTCACCAATGAGTCCGCCTCGCTAGAGCTAAAGATTTTCATGGCCCTATCAATTGCGCCTTCTGATCTAACGGGCGAAGTTGCTTGCAACAAAATTGTATTATCCGGGACATATTGCTCATTAGCTTCTAGCCATGAGAGTGAATGGAGCATCGCAGACTCAGTAGTTGCAATATCCGTTGCTAAATCGTCAGGCCGAAGAAAAGGCACATCGGCCCCATATCTTTTTGAAATTTGGGCTATTTCGGTGCAATCTGTGCTAACAATAACTCGATCTACGCTAGCAGCCATTAAAGCACTTTCGATTGACCATGCTATTAATGGTTTACCCGCAATAGATTTTATATTTTTCCCTGGTATCCCCTTAGAACCAGACCTGGCTGGGATAATGACTAAGTTTCTCATACTGTTCCTAGATCGCCGAGCAGTTATACACAAAACGTATTTATAAAGACAAGCTTATTATAAATTTAATAATTGGGATCTGGAAACTTAGGCAACCTTTTGCTTAATTACATAATGTCTTATAAGCACTATAACAATACTTAGCATACCGCCCAACAGAGCGCTTAAGATACAAATTAAAGCCCTTTTAGGCTCTGATTTTTCTTCCATTACCGCAGGAGGGTCAATATAATCAAAAACGTAAAACTGATTGGCTTCAATTAGGGTTAACTTTTTAGTTTCTTCTTGCAAAAGCTGCGCTAAGGCTTCTTTAATTTCAGATAAACTAGTCAATGAAACTTGCTGGTTAAGATAACTAACAGCCTTTTCTGTTTCTATTTTATCTTTTTGTCTATAAAAACTATTAACTTCATTAACAATCAACTCAACCCATTGCTTCGCAACAAATGGTGATTGATGTTTGATAGACAGGGTGATAAAGCCAGATTTTGTATCTTCACTTAAACTTAGGTGTTTGGTTTTAAATACCTCAAAGCTTTCTTGGGGGCTAGGTATTTGTTGCTGAGGATACGAATAATCTCTAACCCATGTATTGCTGCTAGTATCGTAAATACTACCATCAAAATTCAGGATATTTGTTTTATAGTTCCAGGATTTAACGGCCATAAGATCAGGCAGTTGAATATTTGGAAGTATGTTGTTCTCAAAAAAACTCAGGGAGCGAATTTTTTCTATTGCTTTTGCAGAGTTGCCCTCATCACCACTAGAAGGGAGGCTTATCCCAGCAAGCCCAGCAAAACCACTATAACTCCCAAGAGCTCCAGAAATACCGCTAGAAGAATTAACAGGAACTAGCATAGCTTTAGATTCATATATATTTGGTAAAAGTAGACTATAAATAACTCCAATGATAGATATAAAAGCAGTCAGAGAAACAATGATCCATTTTCCTTCTAATAGGACATTAAAAAGTTCTCGAAGATCTATTTCATCAGCAAAATCATTGGGATGTTTATTACTATGTGCTTGTTGCATAAAAAATTATGAATCAATGTATGAGATAAGTTTATCGTATTCTTGTTTCTTTTTGATAATAAATTGCTTAGTTATAGATGTTTTTTCTTGGATGCCCTTTGGCGTTAAAATATATGTATAATTTAATTTATTCTGTGAATTTTTAAAGTTTTGTATTTTAACAAACCCAATATCCACCAATGCCTTAAGACAATAATTGACCTTGCCTATACTGAGGCCTGAGTTTTGAGATAATAGTCTTTGAGATGCTTTGCTATCTTTTTCAATAATATGCATAAGATCTAATTGATCTTCTGTAATACTCGGTTCATTTTTCATAAGGATGCTAATTTTTTAGCAATGATATAAGTATCCAAAAAAATAATTAGATACCATAGCTACCGCACGGATCTATAATTAAAATAATTTTTAATTATCTCCGTTCAATGTTTGAACTATTGTATTATTGTGTGTTTTTTTAGTCAACATATTTTAAAAGATAAGGTCTTTTTCTGGGATAATAACTTTTCTTCTAGAGCCAAGGAAAGTAAGAAAAACTTCAATTCTTTCTTTAGAGGGAAGTGAGCAAATTTTTACCATATTTCCTTTTAGAGATCCCTTTGAAATAATGGCATCTTGCCCTATATGTATTTGCGAAGCTACTGGATCTATTTTTGATTTTTCCTCTGCCGTTTGCATGGCTTCAATTTCTTTAGAAGAAAGTCTGGGGATACTATCTCCAAATTTTATAATATTTATTATGCCCATTGTATATTTGAGAGCTGAGTAATTTTCAAGACTAGTATTAATAAAAATGTAACCGGGAAAGAGCACTTCTAATTTAGGCTTAGTATTAAACTTTTTTAATGTTATTTTTGGCAAATAATAGTCAAATTTTTGATTTGATAGATTGGTTTCTACTCTTTTAGCTTCGTTGGTTTTATATAAAGCGATAAGCCATTTGTTTTTCATATTACTCAAACTTGGTACCCGAGGCCGGACTTGAACCGGCACGATATTTCTATCGAGGGATTTTAAGTCCCTTGTGTCTACCAATTCCACCACTCGGGCAAGTTAATAGATACCTTTTTTGTATTATACTTTGTTAAATAAAAATGTCTTCAACTTTGGAGGCTGAAGCCGGAATCGAACCGGCGTAAACGGCTTTGCAGGCCGCTGCATGACCACTCTGCCATCCAGCCAAATGTCAATGCATTGTATAGGAATATTTAAAATATAGAAGTTTAAAATTTATTTTTCTTGGTAATATTCAGTTCTCTCAATATCATCTTCAACACACTCCTCGCCATATTGAATTTCGATTAAATGGCAAGTTTCCTTGAATGGATTAGTAATCTGATGCCAATCACCAACAGGCACAAGATAATGATCAAATTGATTAAGTTGAATATTTTGTTTTTGATCTGAATCGTTATGGCTATAGTTAACAACACAAGAGCCTTTACTGACTAGCCATATTTCACTTCTCTTAAAATGCTTTTGAAAACTCATTCCTTTTCCTGGAGCTACTATAAGTTCTTTTACCTTAACTTGATCTTCTTCAAAAAGATTATAAAAAGAACCCCACAATCTTTCTTCGTGATAATACTGCCAATTTTTTAATATCCATGAAGATGAATTTTTTTTATCATCTCCTCCTACGCTAAACTCAAACTTTATATTATCAACAGACATTTCAGGAATATTTTCTTTATTTCTGTCACCGCCGTTTGCAAAAATTAATTCATTGTCTGGGTACATTTCTTTAATTTTAATTAATGCATTTGTTGCACTTCCTAATTCGTCATCTTCAAAATCAACTACCAAATCAACACAGGATAAATTTTCAACTATTGCTTTACGTTCAAGAAAAGGCATAAAGAATTTACCTTTTTTATTTATAAGCCATTCGTCGCTATTTAATGCAACTATTAATTTATCACCAAGTTCTTTTGCAGACTTAAAGTAGGCTATATGTCCAGAATGTAAAGGATCAAAGCCGCCACTTACAATAATAATTTTCATATTTATATAGTTACTTTTAATACATTTTATATTATTTAATTAGCTGTCACCAATGGAGTTTTTATAATCGTATAGAACGCCATTAAAATTATTAAAAAAATCTTGGAATTGCGTGTGTTTAACGCATAACAAAGCTACTTTTACATCTTTTGGCTCTTCCTTGAGAGTTTTAATACCTAATTCCTTTAATTCTTTATGATCATGGTCTAAGATTAATGGATCCCATAGTTGAAACTTAATTCTAGAATTTCTCATTAACAAAAGTAAACTTTTAACTTTTGTATTTCTTGTATCAGAACAATTTTCTTTGAAAGAATATCCAAAAACTGTTATTTCAGTTAAATCTAGATTAATTTTC
>Ga0255769_10002584_pt1 | contig 19162 bp, 22 predicted proteins | sample 041ome_9_FD_179637 | JGI IMG/M metagenome (GOLD analysis project Ga0255769, IMG submission 179637) | Coastal salt marsh microbial communities from the Groves Creek Marsh, Skidaway Island, Georgia - 041413US metaG (version 2) | ecosystem: Environmental > Aquatic > Marine > Intertidal zone > Salt... | reverse complement strand
ATATCTTTTATACTCATTCCTGAATTTGCCATAACAGAAGATGAAAAAAGTGTTATTAATGTAAGTGATAGTAAGTTTGTTTTCATAAATACTCCATATAGTTTCTTATATAGACATAATTTTAAATAAAAAGTTTTTATTATTTTTTTAAGAATTGTAAAGAATATAATTATTATTACTTTAAACTAGGTTCTTTTTACTAAATCCCAATGGGTTATTCGCAAGCTTCCTCTTTTCCTAGAGTCAGTCTGATCCTATTAAGGTAATTGTGGGATTTTTATCTCTTTACTGCTTTTTAAGAAATATTACTCTTTTTTAAAAGGTTATATTAATGCCGTTTTAACGAGTGTTAATGAGTGGTAAAAGACCTAAGGGAACATTTCAAGACCGTTACAATAAACCAGACTCTGCCATCCCTCCTGATTCTGAAGATGATATTTTAAAGAGTTTTGTGAATTTCTCAATTACTTTATTTTTTAGTTCTTTTGAGTAATATATAAGTAATGAATAATTGGGTTAATTGGGTTATATTCGGATGTTTAGCTGTGGTCATATTTATCTATGTTATCAAGCTCGCATACAGTTAATATTATTAAAAGCATTCACTGCATATAAATAAACCTTAAACTATTCTTAATTAAATAATAAATATAAAGGAGAAACTTAAATGGATATAAATAACCCAGATGGAACTGGTAGCTTAACTATTTCAAGAATGACAATAGAATCTGATTCAGTATCTTTTGATTTTGAAGGAAAGGTAGAAGGATATGGTTCAGTATTTTGTTCGCATGTGATGTCAGCAGTTGATGGTGATAGAACTAGAGGAGTAATGAGTGGAGAGGCACGAACTTTCCTAGAAGATGGTACCTTTATAACAAGTCCTCATATGGGCACATTTAAAAGAAGCAACTCTAAAATAAAGTTATTTTTTACTGATGCTGTTAATAATGGAGCTGTTAATTTCGTAATTTGGGATATTGATTTACTCTCTAAAGAAGTAGATGTTAAGTATTGGGAAATAGATAAAGCTAATTAGTAGAGCTCACAATCATTTTTTATTGTTGTGATCACAAATTAATTCACTAGCCTTCCATTCCCAAATATTTGGAAACAGGCCGTGAACAACCAGTATAAAAGCGACTTTCCATGCATGATATAGATGGATAAAATAACTCATTCCTATTGTTTTTAAATGATTCATATAAACTCCCCTTTAAGTAAATCATGTAAATTTATAATGACACAAAATCATTATAAAAAAATAACAAGCATACTTAACGTTTGTTAATATAATTTCATATGAGCAAGGACTACGAAGAATTCATCGAAAATAATACTGTTAAGGCTTCATCTGAATCAAATGAAGAAATACAAGTAACAATAGATATAAGTATGTATCCCAATAAAGAAAATTTTATACCACCTATAAAAGGCTTTATAAAAACTATTAATACTTATAACAATCTTAAAATAACGACTTTTCCTACTAGTACTGTAGTTCAAGGTGAATATCATCATGCAATGAATTCAGTTAAAGAGACTATTTTAATTTGCCAGCAAGAATTTGATAATGCTGTATACGTTATGAAGGTTATACCCAATTATAAAGCTTTAGACTAAATTTCACATGAACTTCCATGCTTTATATCTAATCATCTCAGCATCTGCTCTTGTTTATTTATCAAGATTTGATCATTACGGTCTTTATATAGCAATAGCCTTATTTTGGATAATTTCAGCTTTTTATAAACCTCTAACTTCAATTGCTATATTGAGCATTGTCGTTTTTATGGCTGGTTTTGCATTAATGAGAATTATAAATATTACTGCAAGTGGAATTCCGAGCTCATATTATCTAATGATTCTGTTTGGAGAAATAATAGTAATGCTCATTGGAGTATTTTTAGTTAAATCAATCTGACTAAGAAGAATAAGCAATATAGCCAAAACCTATAAGACCAACTACAAAACCAATCAAAAGTATCATTAAAATAATTTTTAATGATTTAAATGCAATATCAATTAATTTATTCATATAAGTTAGATAGATTTGTTCTTATAGATAATTGTTAAAGCCAATAAAGTTGGCACTGTCCCTAAAATAATTTCACCAACGTAGATCTGGTTATAGGCTGTGCCGTGTGCATAAATAGCAACTAAATTGAATAATGCTGCTCCGTAATAAACAATTCCAGCTGAGAAAAACCATGCAGGGTTTAAAGTAACCACCCCTAAAATTGAAAAAATAAATGTTGCAACAAAAAATGAGGTGAAATCTCTTAATAAAGCGTTCTGCGCACTATCTGTTAAATCACTTAGGATAAAACCAAAATCAGCTGCAGCAGCACTTGGTGTAAATACCCAGCTTAAAACAAGACCTAATAAAAGATAGGCATAGAATATTCCAAAAAATCTTACAACGAATGTATATGACCTTTCAGTAGATATAAGATTATAGAAAAAATAACCTCCAAAAAATCCTGCAATCCAATGTAATATTTTTCCCATAAATGAGCGGTTACCGCCTAATAGTTGTGTTTGAAATAAAAGCTCAACCATCAAAATTAAAGCAAAACCAATTGCAGCTGCACCGGCTAGTGCATAGAGATTGTTTCCACCATATTTTGTAAATTTTGATAACAAACCCGCCACTGTAAAAGCTATAGCAAAAGCTATTGTAAAAACAGCAAATAAAGGAAAACCTAGTCTCTGAAAGTCAAAGAGAATAACTTCTAAAGAGGTTAAAAAAGTTACAGGCATATCAGCAGAAGATAACCAAATAAGATTTGATATAGAAGTTATTGGAGTAACTAGCATTACTGTAAACAATGCTGCCGATAAAACTGCAAATGGATATTTAGATATTTTCATTATTCTTTTGGTAATACTTTAATTAATTTTCCACCAGGTCCATCTGTTAGAAGATAGATAAATCCAGCAGGAGAGATTTCAATATTTCTTAATCTTTCATTTAAATCAGAAAATAAACTTTCTTGCTTATCTTTACCATTTACAAAAATTACTTTTTTAACATCTTTTGATACTAAGGCTGTTACTAAGAATGAACCTGAAAATTCAGGATACAAATTATCTTCATAGTAAACCATATCTGAAGGTGCGATAGATGGAGTCCAATGAAGCAAAGGCTGTTCCATGCCCTCTTTTTCTGTAAATGGACTTATAACTGCTCCTGAATAATCAATCCCATATGTAATTGCAGGCCAGCCATAATTTAGTGATGGTTTGATGAGATTCATTTCGTCACCACCTTTTGGACCATGCTCATTTTCATAGATATCTCCTGAACTAGTAACAATAAGTCCTTGCATGTTCCTATGACCGTATGAATAAATTTCAGGTAGTGCACCAACAATATTGATAAAGGGATTGTCTTGAGGAACTGTACCGTCAGTATTTATTCTTATAATTTTTCCAAAATGATTATCTAAATACTGAGCCTTTTCTCTATGATCAAACCCATCACCACTATTAAGTAATAAAGTTCCATCTTGCATAAAAGCTATTTTTGCTCCCAAATGTACTGATGTTCTTCTAGGTGCAATAGCTTCAAAAATAACTTTTTGATTTTCCAACCTGTCATTATTTAACTCTGCAGAAGATAGGAATAATGTAGATTTATTATTCTTATTCTTTGCCGAATAACTTAAATAAATTTTATTATTTGATTTAAACTCTGGATCTAGAATTACTTCTGAGAGCCCTCCTTGACTTGCATAATGCACTTTTGGTGTATTAGCTATATTTGTAATTGATTTATCTAATAAATTTAGAATTTTTAAATTACCAGGAAGCTCTGTAAATAAAATGATATTTTCATCAATAAAGACCATACTCCATGCATCATCTAAATTCTCAACAATCGTTTCATACTTATAACTAGCGTATGAAATATTAGATAAAAATAATAAAGATAAAAAAATTCTTAAACTCATGTTTCCCCTTGTAATAAATCTATTTTTTAGAAACCTACTATCAATCTTATTAATACAACAGGTATTAGTAAGGATAATATTAATAGTAATAAAAATTTAGATTTCGTCATATATACATAATTTTACATACATGTAAGCAATTTCACACAATAAATCATATAAAATAACAGTCATGGATTACTCTACTTATTTAATAGGAAATCTAATATTTATTGCCTTGCTTTATTGGGTTGTAAAAAATAAAAATAATTGGTAATCCAAGTATTAGTAAAAATAATTTTAAGGATAGTAAATAATGGAAACTGTTTTTATTTATTCAATAATCTCTCTATTTATTGGTGGCATTATGTGGTCATTTGAGGGTAGTAAATTTACTGATCATGGACAAAATATGAGCATGCTTCTATTTTTTAAATTTAGTAAATGGTTTTTTGTAATACTAGGTTTTGCTATGCCAATAGCTTTTTAGGATTTGGTTAAATTTTTATTTGGGTCATAAAAAGGTTTATTTACAACCACTGCATTGAATTCACAAATGCCATCATTAACAATTAATTTCTGATTTAAATTCGAGTAATCTATATCAACAATTGCTAAAGCAATATTTTGTTCAAGACGAGGTGAATAAACAGCTGAAGTAATTTTCCCAACGATTTTATTGTTATAAAGAAGATTCCAAAATCTCGTATTGGGTCCATCCATACGTTTATTATCTAGATACAGTCCAACTTGCTTTCTTTTAATACCTTGGTTTTTTATTTTTATAAGAGCATCCTTACCAATAAAATCAAAATCATTATTTAAATCAATAAACTTATCCATACCAAGCTCTAAAGGGTTTGTATTTATGGTCATATCAGCATGATAAGAAAGCATACCTCCTTCGATTCTTCTTATTGTTGACGTATGTCCTGGTTTTAAACCCATAGGCTCTCCAATCTGCATAATATGCTCATAAAGCTCATTGCCAACTTTTGAATCTGTAAGAAAAATCTCATAACCTAATTCACTGGACCAACCTGTTCTCGAGATAATTAACTCAGTATTATTAAAACTAAACTGCTTAAACCAATAATATTTTAAGTCTGATATTTGCTCTCCAAATATTTCTATCATGATTTCCCTTGATTTAGGACCTTGAAGTTGAAGCGGAGATACATCAGGCTCAGATATCTCAACGTCATAATTAGTCTGAGCTGCCAACCCTTGAGCCCAAAAAAGAATGTCACTATCCGCAAGTGAAAACCAATATTTATCTTCACTTACTTTTAATAAGATTGGGTCGTTTAGAACACCACCATTTTGATTGACCAATATGACATACTTACACTGACCTACTTTCATGGTCGATAAATCTCTTGGTGACATCATTTGGACAAATTTACTCGCATCAGGTCCTTTAACTTGTACTTGTCTTTCAACAGCTACATCACAAAGAATGGCATCATTTATTAAATTCCAAAAATTTTGCTCTGGATTGCCGAAATCCCTTGGTATATACATATGGTTATAGACAGAGAAGTCTTTTGCTCCCCACTTAACAGTTGCATCAAAAAAAGGACTTTTTCTAATTTGTGTCCCAAAACCAAAGTCTTCCATTTTATTTAACGTCCCCCATAATGAAATATATATTTACGTTAATACTCTTTTATAGATTATTCAATTTATTTTTTTAGGTGATAAGATTAGCAAATGAGATCAATAATATGCACTTCCTTAATTATTTTTAGTTTCAATGTTTATGCTGAATTTGATACAAAATGTTCAGTCTTAATAACAAAACGGCTTCAATCATCAGAAGATGCCTATAAAGATGCTTTAGTTAAAATTAATTCTTGTAATAAGTATGATATTTTGTCGGTAACAAGCTTTCTTGAAGAACCAATAAGTAAGGTATATATAACAGATCTGATACAAACTTACTGCATGTTTGACCATCAAATCATTACTTTAATAGATACTAATACAAGCAATATGAGTTGTGTTCACAGAGGCCTAGCTCGTATTGATAGAAAATTTAATACAGTTCAATAATTATTGTTACGTAAAGTTAACAATAAGTTTCAAACCCTTAATATAAAAGTCTTATATATTAAGTTAAATAGATAACGAAAGTACTCCTCGATGCAATATCAATACTTTCATTGATAGCAGGTTTTCCCCTGAACCTGCTATCAAAATTTTAGATATAAAGGTTACAACCCATACAGACTAAAACAATGATTGATGGTAACCATATTATTGGTCTTATCATTTTAAATCTATAAAGATCAGCCATTGCTCCAAGTAAGTATAAAACTCTTAGCCCTAACCATGTTTGAGCTAGCATTAAATTATTGACTTCTAAAATAACTGACAATACTGCTAAAACCATAAATATTGGCAAGGATTGTCGTAAATTATCTCCTGCTGAAGCCATCCTTTCTGATAAAGCAGTCTTACCTGATATATCACCGCCAGTATATGTCCACTGAATAAATGGTACCTTGTGGAGCGAAAAGCTCATTACCAAGAACAAGTGTAAAATGTAAAACATAACTACACATATAATTAGATTTGTCATATTAATTCCCTATTAGTTAATAACTTAATATAAATACTTTTAATATTTGTTTCAATTAAAAGTTCTAAGAATTTATTAGATCGATATCTTCTTGTTTAAGTAAGGAATTATCAACAGTCTCAAGAAGTGGTTTTAAATGTTTCGCATAAGGCTTCCATCTACCCATACCCTTCTTATTAATAGGTTGTCTTACCTGTTCGGAACTTGCTGTTCGAACAGATCTTTCTGTTTTATGAAATGAAACACAACTTTCTTCAAATGGGATATCTATAAACTCAAGGATTCTTTTAACTTGACCTTCTAGATCATCAATAACATCCTCATTATTTACTCTAAGAACTTTACCTGGAAGAACATCATCCCAGTGATTCATTAACTTTATATAACTATTATAATAACTACCGGCCTCTTTTAAACCATAGGTAAATTCTTGACCTTGCGCAAAAAGTTGCTTGAACATGCTAAAGCAACAATCTAAAGGGTACCGTCTGGCATCTATAATTTTTGCATTAGGAAGAATTGAATAAATAAGAGCTATGTGTCTAAAATTATTAGGCATTTTATCAGTGAATAGAGGTGCAGATTTTCTGTGAATAGATGTTTCATCTATGTATGCCTTCCCAAAACTATATCTTTGATCAGAAGACAGTTCCTGAATTATTTTTGGGTATCTTCCTTCCTTACCATACACATCATCTCCTCTAAGTGTATGAGCTAATGAAAGTATATTTGGAAGCTCCAAAGTTCCATCGATTAAAGAATGTGAAGCTAGGATTTGTTCGATGAGTGTTGATCCCGATCTTGGTAAACCTAGGATAAAAATCGGATCATTGGCCTGGTATCCTCCTGGCTTCAAATTTTTAAAAAAAGTTTTATCACAAGATTTTATTTGTTCATCAAACTCTTTATCCATTCCATCTATAGAATATTTACTTTGATTATTTTTAATTATGTTACCTTTATTAAAATGATAGAACGCATCTTCAAAATCTCTATTTAATTCATAACCTTGAGCTAATGCAAAATGGAAATAAGCCTTTTCACGAAGTGATAGATCAACTCTTTGCAATTGATTCTTCATTAAGTTAATTTCATTATTATTGAACCTATAGGTTTTAAGGTTTGATAAAGAAAAAAATGCTTCTCCGTGATTTGGTTTAATTTTGTATGCCTGCTGATAACTATTAATTGCATCATCAGTTTTTCCTAATGTCTTTTCAGCATGACCTCTAGAGGTAAAAGCACTATAGTTATTTGGACTTTTCTTAATAATATGGTTAAGCATATCAATTGCGCTAGAGTTTTCTCCATTTTGCATAAGCTCTATTGCTTTTTGTAATTCATAAATAGGATTATTTGGAAACTTTTCACATAAGATATTTACTTGCTTTGAAGTTTTTATAAATTTTTGTGTTTTTCTTAAAACCATTAAATATTTCATCCTTAGTTCAGGATTATTAGGTTCAAAATTAGTTGCTTGCTCTAATAGATACTCAGCATCGTTATAATGGCCAAGCCTACTAGCTATTTCAGCTAACTGAGACATTGCATAAGTATGGGTTGGAAATTTTTTTAAAAATTCTCTGCATTTTATTTCAGCTAACCCTAATCTATCCTCATTCATAATTTGGTCTATGTATAAAAGTGCATTAGGTAGTGTTTTAAATTTATTAAATTGTTCTAATGCATGATCTGAGGCGACCTTATTATTATTAGATTTAAAAAGTTCGTGCAATGCCTTCCATGACCCTATCAAGGCAGGGTTTAACTCGCATGCTTGACGAAAATTTGATATTGCTTCTAAATCATTTCCAATGGACTTATTAAGATGACCTAGTTCTTGATATGCTCTTCCCATATCAGGCGCACAACCTAATAAAGAAAGGATATATTTTTTTGATTCATCATATTTTTTTAGGTACCTTGACGAAACCGCTGCTAAATAAAGACTATCAATATGGTCTGGATATTTAGATAGATTGATCTGTAATATTTTAAGAGCATCTATAAACCTATTTTCTCTAACAGCAATAGTAGCTTCATTGATATCAACTTGAAGTGATGGATCTTTAATGTCTTTTTTTTGTCTCATTTATTTCTAACTTATATACATTATATAAAAAAAAAGGGAGTTAAAACTCCCTTTTTTAACATTCTAGATTCTAGAAATTTCTCTTATATCTAACACCAAGAGTTCTAGGCTTAACAACACTTATTCTCTCTCTATCGAAAATAAATGTATTGCTAATTTCAGCTCTTCTATTTGTTAAATTGTCGATATAAACCTCAGCAGTCCAATCGTCATTACTAACACCAGTTCTTACGTTAAAAAGTGTGTAACCGCTTTGTAAGGCTCTGTTAGGCTCCATAATGTCAGAAAAACTATCATCGGATACAGTTACTTGTGCTTGCCAATGGCCAGTATTTCCAGAAGTCATACCCCATTCTTTTCTAGCTGCAAGATTAGCTTGATAACCAGGAGCAAAAGCTAATTCTGATCCCTCAACAATATCACCTGTCTCTGGAATTAAACTAGTTGTAAGTTCTGTGTCAAGAATAGAAAAAGCACCTGAAAGCATTAAACCATTTTCAGTTATATAAACAAAATCTCCTTCAGCACCTAAAATTTCTGCATCTGCTGCGTTATCAGAGAAGAATAGATTTACAATAGCAGCATCAAAAATAGTACTTTGCAAGCCAGTAATGTCTACCATAAATGCACTACCATTAAATCTCAAAGCACCATCCATAAGTGTAGCTTTCCAACCAAACTCATAGTTAGTAACTTCATCAGTGTCTGTTACGGCTGGTACTGTGTAATTACCAGATGTTGCACCAGCTGGACGGTTAAGTAGACCAGGTCTAAAGCCCTCAGACCATGTAAGATAGTACATAAGATCATCTGATGGTTTCCATGACAATGTAGCTTTACCAATAACACCATCGGTTTCTGCTTTATCAGGATAGCCATTTGTATTATTAGGTCCGTATTGAACTGAAAGGTTTGCACCACCTCCGCCGCTATCTGATGTAGCACCTTTATTACCGTAGGCACCATTTGCACTACCTTCAAGGTCAACCGCTATGTCGTACCAACGAGCACCTAATGTGAGCTCTACATTATCCTGCAATGCAATATTAACTTCACCAAATACACCTTTTTGCTCATCAGTTCTTAAAATATCATTTACAAATATAATTGGAGCATTGTATGGTCCTGGCTGTGAATACCATCCAGCACCTGCATTTCCGCCCTGTCCAGGCTGGGGATTTGTATGAGGATAGTTAGGTGCATATTGCGCATCTAATTTTGCAGAGCCAGGATATGTAAATTCATTATGCTCAATCATTTCTAAATCACTCAGAAAAACACCAGCTGTAATAGATGTTGTGTCATTAATATCAGTATTTATTCTTAATTCATGAGTTGTTACTTCTGTTGATCCTGTATGAGCAACATACATATCAGGTGCCTGACATGTGCCAGCAGATGCTACTGAAGTATAGTTTGTAACACCATCACAAATATAAAAAGGCACATATTGACCTACAAATAGATAATCTGTGTAATCAATATTTTGATCAGTTGCTCTATCTGTATAAGCACCAGCATAAATAACCTCAAGATCACCAACAGTCCCTTCTAAGGTTAAACTCATATTATCAAAACTATCGTTATTGGTATCATCAGTATATCTTTGTATTTCATAACCACCTCCAAGATCTGGATCTACAAAAAATACACCTTCAGATTCTATATCTTGACTAGCAACGGAAACTAAAGCATCCCAATCATCATTTATTTGTGTTGCTAGACTTGCTCTAAAACCTTCATATGTGACAGGGTTTGCATCATCTTTAACAATAGCGTTAGCATCTAGAAATTCTGCTGCAGATAAATCAGCACCTGCTTGAAAGCCAGCTCTTGCTGAGCCAACAAGAGTTCCATTTGCTCTTACAGTATCACCTGTTCTAAAACGTGCGGATTCAGTAACATTTCTAGTTCCAGCTACTTGATCAATGTAACCACCTCTTTTATCTCTGTATGCAACAAATCTTAAAGCAGAGCTATCAGTAAGTGGGATATTTGAAACATATTCAAATTTATTTCCCATTTCACCCTCTCTCATATACCTTCCTTCAACCTCTAAAGCACTTGAAGACTCTCCAATTACTGGTTTATTTGTAATCATTCTTACAACACCAGATTGTGAACTTGCTCCAAAAAGTGTGCCTTGAGGTCCTGAAAGCACTTCTACTCGAGAAATATCAGCAGCATATACATCTAAATTTCTACCTGGTTGAGCTAGAGGTTGCTCATCTAAGTAAAATGAAACATTTGGCGCCAAGCCTGCAACACCTGCAGTAGTCAATGCTGGAGTAGTAGACGCGAGACCTCTTATATATATGGTATTGTTACCTGGACCAGAACCACCAGCTGTAACACCGGGTAATTGAAGCAGGTAATCTTCAAAGACATTTACACCCTTTTCTTCCAATGTTTCTTCAGTAATTGCAGAAACAGAAACTGGAACATCTTGCAACCCTTCAGCCTTCTTTCTTGCTGTAACAACAATTTCTTCAACTGTTGCCTGACTTTGCCCAGCAACAATGCCGCTAAAAGCAGCAGTATTTATAAGAGCAAGCGCAGATAAGGAAGGTAATATTTTATTTTGTTTATAGTTATTTAACATAATAAATTCCTTTATAGTTTATATAAATTAAAGAAATTGCAAATAAACAATAAGCAGGTTGTCCCCTAGTTTTTCCCCCAGAGAAGTTTAGCTTTGTTTATAGACCAGCAATTTCAGTAAATCGGTCTTGTTACAATAATAACAGCTTAATTAAAGTATGCAAATTTAAATGATTTTTTTATTTCCTAGAAAAAAGCTAATATTTATGTTTCACTTAAAAAATCAAATAATCCACATAAATTAATGAATAACTTAAATAAACCAAGATTTCTTATTTCAGTTTTATTATTATCAACTATAACTGCACTTGTTTTTACGAATCTTGAAGCTTCATCACAATTTTTTATTAGTACTCAGGTTGCCATATCTCAGTCATTGGGATGGTTCATAATACTGACTGCGAATGGTTTTTTAATATTTTCAACCTATTTAATATTTACTAGATATAAAAATATAAGATTAGGTGGATTAAATGCTGTTCCTGCATACTCATACACTAATTGGATAGCAATGCTTTTTAGCGCAGGTTTAGGTATTGGACTTTTATTTTATGGAGTAGCTGAGCCTATAGGAAATTTAAATGATTATCCTGAGATGACAGATGATCTATCTTATAATGCTGGAAAAGCCTTAGGATTAACAAATTTGCATTGGGGTTTACATGGGTGGGCTGTTTATTCAGCACTAGGTTTATGTTTTGCTTTTGCTTCATATAATAGAAAAAAAGCATTTAGGGTTAGCTCGTTATTAGGAACCTCAGTAGAACAAAATAAACTATTTGCAGCTGCGATTGATATTATTGCAATCTTGACAACTATTATTGGTATTGCAACATCTCTTGGTTTAGGTGCATCACAAATTAATGGCGGTCTAAACCATGTTTTTAATATTCAAATTAATGAATTTACCATTATCATACTAATTACTCTTTTAGGTCTTATTAGCGTATCTCTTGGACTAGATGCTGGAATTAAGCGCTTATCACAGATTAATATGGCTATGGCTGTATCTTTGGTCCTAGCAGTTTTATTAATAGGTCCTACTGTATTTATTCTAAATGCGATGGTTCAAAATGCAGGTGTTTATATTAATGAAATAATAAAACTATCAACTTGGACAGAGGCTTATAATGACTCTGTATACCAGAACGGTTATACCTTATTTTATTTTACCTGGTGGTTTGCATGGGCGCCCTTTGTTTCATTATTTATTGCTAGAATTTCATATGGAAGGACTATTAAAGAATTTATAGTTGGTGTTCTTTTTGTTCCATCTTTAATAGTTTTTATATGGATGGGAGTTTTTGGTAATTCGGCAATGTATTTACTTGTCAATGATATTTCAGATATAGCAGGAGCTGTAAGTAATAACGCTAGTACTGCGTTGTTTGTGCTTTATGATTCTATGAATTTTTCATTTGCCTTATCTTTAATTTCTTTAATACTGATTGTTACTTTTTTTGTTACGTCATCTGATTCGGGCGCGCTTGTAGCCTCAATGTTATCCTCCAAAAAAGGAGCAGAAATTGATGGTGATTCACCATTGGTATCTAGAATTACATGGGCAATACTTCTAGGAGTAGTAGCTGCCGTTTTATTAAAGGCTGGAGGGTTAGGAGCCTTACAAACTGCAGTTGTAATTTTTGGAATACCTTTTTCTATTATTACAGGTTTTGCTTGTAGAGAACTTTATAGATCGCTTGAAGATGAATTAAATAGTTAATTTATTTCATCGTCTAATTTTTTAAGTTCTTCCTCAGCCATATCATCTTCGAAGACTAGTTGTTCATTAGTGTTATCACTCTTTCTTAATTTTTTTCCAACGATTAGGGCAACAATAACTAGTATTAAAATTAAACCAATTTGATATAACATATGAGATTCCTATATATAATTATTTAGTCTTTATAATATAACTACATATGAATGCATTAGACAATATATTAAATAGAGTTTCAGCCAGATCATTAACAGAACCCCATCCTACTCAGGAAGAAATGGATATAGTTTTTAAAGGAGCATTACGTGCACCTGATCATGCTTGGTTGAGACCAAGTAGCTTTATTCAGGTTACTGGCGAAGGAATTGATAAATTGTCAGAAATATTTGAAGAATATGCTAAAACTGTTCCTGATATAAAAGATGAAATAATAACGAAATATAAAAATGCTCCATACAGAGCTCCAATGATAGTTATTTTAGTTAATTCAGTTAATGAACATCCCAAGGTACCTGAAATAGAACAAAAGCTATCTACTGCAGCCTCTGCGCAAAATATTCTATTATCATTAAATGCTCTTGGTTATTCAGCAATTTGGAGAACTGGAAAATTAGCCTTTAATCCATTTGTAGCATCAAAACTCAATCTTAAAGCCAATCAAGAAATTCTAGGTTATATATATATAGGAACAGCAGATGGTACCAACAAAAAAATACCAGAATTAGATATTGAAGATTTTGTAAGCTATTTATAAGTTATTTGTTTTATAAATATATGCTGCGGTAAATGCCATGGATGTAAATATTAATTCAGAGATCAACGACGCAATAGCTATTTCAGTTTCATAATTAATAGCTGTTAGTACATTAAAAATTCCTGCAATTAAAAAAATGAGTCCAGCACTAAATATCCATTGATATTGTTTAGTTACAAATGAAAGAATGGACATTATTGATGTGCCAAGAAAAAAAGCAGTAAAGTCTCTGACTTGAGTATTTCTTGCGTCCCCTTCCATATAAACCATGCTTAAAGATTGAGCTGCTGATTCGGGTGAAAAAATCCATTGTGCAGAAATGATACCAAGCACTGTTCCTAGAAGTATTGATAATGTATTCGCTATTTTCATAATAATATTTTTTCTACGTTGGATAAGTTATTGTGAATGATTTCATTATTATTGCAAACTACATGATGGGTATTAGTTTCATTCTTAAAAGAAACTGAAAATCTAGGCTCATCATCAATTAAATGAAGTGCGCAATATCCTTCAATAGCTATACACTCATCAATATTTTTACCTACCAACATTTCTTGAACATAAGGTATTCTTTCGGGTTCTTCGTCATAATGAGGGCAACAGATACCTTTTACAAAACCAAGGCATGGAATGATTGCTTGATGGTTTTTGAAGGAATCAGTTATACCTTTTTCAAACCAACATATTGCTCCAGCACTGACCCCACTCATAATAATATTATTTTCATATGCATTTTTTAAAATTGTATCTAATCCCCATTCTCTCCAAACAGCCAGCATACTTTTAGTATTACCCCCGCCTACATAAATTATGTCTTGTTGCAATATATGAGGCTCTAGATCGATTGTTCTTTTGAAGAAATCAATATGTGATGTTTCACAATCTAAAGAATCAAAAGCTTTATAGAAATTATCTATATAACCTTGATCATCACCTGTAGCTGTTGGAATAAAGCAAATTTTTGGCTTTGACTTATTAGATTGATTAACTATATATTTTTCAATTTTAAGTTCACCAATCTCTCTACCAAACCCACCTCCACCGATTGCAATTATCTGTTTCATAAATTATCTACAATTTTTTTAATTTCTTTGATGTGTTCAGTTGTTGTTCTACAACAACCTCCAACAACTGAGGCACCCTTTTCTATCCACTGGAGAGCAAAATCTTTATATTGATCAGGTTTTATGGGTTGATGATTGTGATAATGCCATTCATCTGAATCACTCACAAAACCTTCAAGTTTATTTTTTTTATAAATAGATGAGTTAGCATAAATACCAAAACTTTTTTCTTTAGTGAGCTTATCTATTGCGAGACCTGCTGTATCTGCATGAACACAGTTAACTAATTGACAGTCTATATCTAACTTGAGTCCTTCTTCTATGGCTAAATCTAATAGTTCAGTACTTGGAAGTCTATTTAATTTGTTACCTCTTGTAGTCCAGCTTAACCAAACGATATCTGAGTATTTTTTTGCAGTTGAAGCAGCTATTGTACCCTCGTATATTGATGCCATTGTTTCACAAATAATTACATCAACTTCATTGTTATATATGGAACCTAAAGTTTCATAAAATTTCCTAAGTGTTTTTTCTTTTGAACTTAAATCCGGTCTAAATGTTACATGTATTGGTGGATAGCAACCTGCAATTTTAGTATTAGAGCCAGTTTTTATAACTGCCTCTTTGCAAAGTTCTAGAGAACGTTTTGCCAAGTCCTCGTAGGCAGGAGCTGTTGGTTCTCTTTTTAATAATTCTGGAGTTGCTTGATAATTAGATGTAGTTATAACATCTGCACCAGCCTCAATATTATCTATATGAATCTGTTTAATTATTTCTGGATTGTGTATAAGTGAATATGCAGACCAGATAGATGTTTTAAAACTTGGAAGATACTCTCCTCTATTTTCCAACTCTGTACCTAAAGCTGAATCTAAAATTAATGGTTTCATGTTTGAATATATATGTTTAAAAGTTAAACATTATACTTATTATTAAATTCAATTAATCTATTTTTCCATTTTCTTGTAAGGAAATTGAACTCTGTTGGCCTAACAATAAATTCTTGAAAGATGTCATTTCTATCTACCATTAATATAACTATTTGTTCGATCTTTGTTCCAAACATTACATTATGTGCATTTGCATATGCACAACCTTGTAAAAAATAGTCTTCAATCCATTCTCTTTTTTTAATCTTTTTGGCAGTTTTAAAATCTATTAAAGTTGGAATTCCCTCATATTCACCAACACAATCAGCTGTGCCTGCATATAAATTATCAAGCACTAAGCCAACTTCAAGACCCCAGATATCAGTAATACCTTTCAAGCCATCTTTGATAAATTTATTCGATATTTTTTGAGCTAATAACTGATCATGCGTCTCTTCAAAATTATTCCAAGATTTTCCATTTAAATAATTTTCAATTGCTTCGTGAACAGCTGTACCTATATCGGTACTTTGTTTAATTATTCTATCAGCCTCTTCTTCACCAACTCTATTTCTCCATTGAATGAGACCATCTTTTGACTTTGATGTACCTGACAAAACTGTGGTAACACTTGGAACTGCTTTATTGTTTGAATCTAAATAATGTCTACCTATATCAGTATCTACCCTCTCCAATATTGGATATTTAAATTTATCATTAATAATCATAAGAAATGATCTTTTAAAATAGTTAGGTTACTTTCATAATTTTTCCAGTAATTGACTCCTGATTTATATATAGGTTGTCTTACTTGTTCTGAACTTGCAGTTTTAACCGGTCTTTTTGATTTATAAAAATCCATACAAGATTCTTCAAAATCTAATTCTAAATAATTTAGAAGTTTTTTTACTTCAGATTTAGGATTTTCGATTACATCCTCGTAAACTATCTTATATATTGAATCTGGAAAAATAGTATTCCAAAATAACATTATTCTTTCATAATCTTTGTAATATCTTGCAATATCATCTAAGTCATATGTGAAGTGCTGTCCTTTTGCAAAAAATTGCTTAAAACAACTAAAACATCCATCTAAAGGGTTCCTTCTAGCATCAATTATTTTTGCATTTGGAAGAATCATTTTAATCAAACCAATATATGGAAAGTTATTAGGCATTTTATCAATGAAAAAGTTTTTTTCTTTTCTGGACCACATAGTCTCATTTATATATTTATTTCCATATTCAAGAATATCTTCGTCCTTAAGATCAAATAAGCTATCAGTATAGTTATCAGTATTATTGATAGTACGAATCTTACGCCCAATAGTCATTATATTATGATGTTCTTGAGTACCTTCAATGAGTGAGTGAGATGATAAGATTTGTTCAATTAATGTTGAGCCGGCTCTAGGTAACCCCAAGATAAAAATAGGATCTTTAGTTTTATTGCCAACATCAAAATTTAATTTATTTATATTTTTATTAAAAAATTCAATTGTTTTATCTATTAAGTCTGAGTTTACTTGAGCATTGTAATCTAGAGTTTTTCTTTGCAACCAGTTGCCCTCTTCATAATATTTAAAAGATAAGTCATAATTTTTATTTGATTCATGTGCCTTTCCAAGTGCGAATAACATTTGTATCTTTTCAAGATCATGAATATTTTCATTTAAAGCAGATTCCATAGATTTAATCTGTTTGTTAGAAAACTTATATGTTTTTAAATTTGCTAAGCTCCAATATGCTTCTCCGCATAGTGGAAAATTTTTTATAGCATTAATATACGATTGCTCACTTTCAGATCTGTTACCAACCGTTTTTTGAGCATGTCCAAGACTTAAATGTACTCTAGGATTTTTATTGTTTTGTTTCAACAAGTTTTTATAAATTACAATGCCTTCATCAAAATTTGAAAGTCTTATATGAATTGTTCCAAGTGCCCCCATAGCCTCAAGATTATTTGGATCAAGTTTTAACAGATTCTCAAAAGCTTTTTGCGCGTGTTGAAATTTATTTTGTAAACGAAAACATTTTGCTAAATTTTCCCAAAGTAATTTAAAAGTTGGGTTTAATTGAATACCTCTTATAAAAAGTTTTTCTGCAATAGGATAATTATTTTGTTTAAAAGCCAATAATCCTAATAACCTGAGTGCATCTACATTATTATTATCCTTTTTAAGAACTTTTTTGTAAGCTTCTTCTGCAAGTTTGTTTCTGCCGGCCTTAACATGTCTTATACCCTTATAGAGTTCTGAATATGATTTATTTGATTCAAAAAAATCTTGAATTGCTTCCTCTGATTTTTCTATTTCTCCTTTATCGATATAAATATTTGATATTTCTCTTATAGATTCTATTGTTGGTGATATTTTATTTAATGCTATTAGGCAATCAAAGGCAGCATTCTGGTCTCCGATAAAGGTCAGGAGCTTATATTTCTTTTCTAAATAACTAATATCATCAGGAAATAAACTAATACATCTATTAACAAATTGAATAGCCTTATTAGGTTTATTAGTTTTAATGTAAATTAAAATAATTAAATCGAGTGAATCTTTATCTTCAGGATAGACTTTTAATATTTCTTCAAGTTGTTCAAGTGCTTCATTTACATTATTATCTTTAAATAAATAAAACGCATTTTTAAAAGCATAATTTGTATTATTTAAATCAGACATTAAAGAAATATACCAATCCTAACTGGAATTTATCAGTTATAAGTATAACTATTTTATTATCTGTATTGTTGTCATTTTTTGTTTTACAAGACCCTGTAAAGACTTCTTCTATTCTCTCAGAGATATATACAAATCTGTCCACTAGATTTGAATCTGTATATTTATATGGAAGTTTTTTCTTATTTTTGTTTTTAATTTTTTTAGCGATATCAAACTATGGCTCAATTACTGTTAATATAAAAAATAAGAAAGAATATTCTATAACATCATGGTCCTCTATGCTTTTTGCTGCAGGTATAGGAGCAACTTTACTGTATTGGTCTACGATTGAATGGATTGAATATTATAATATTTTATCTTTAGACAATAATTATGATCGCTCAGAATCATTAATTTATTCAAGAACATATCCAGTATTTCACTGGGGTCCAACTGCATGGAGTATTTATTGTTTACCGGTTGTGGCATTTGCCTTAGCTCTATCAAATAAATCAAATTCATCATTAACATTTTCTGGAATTCTTAACATAAATAATAAATTCTTAAAGTTGTTATTAGATGTAATTTTTATAGGTTCGATAATATGCGCGGCTGGGGTGGGACTGGGTCTTTCTTTTCCATTAATTTCATCCGTAATATCAACAATTTTTAATATTGAAAGGACTTTTACCTTAGATATAACAACTATTGTTATTTGTTCATCTATATTTGCTACTAGTGCTTATTTTGGAATACAAAAAGGTATTAAGAGGCTTAGTAATTTAAATATTTTACTTGTAATATTATTTTTATTGTTGGTATTTTTCCTTGGGCCAACAAAATATATTTTTATAAATTCAATTGATACTTTGTTATTTTAC